>Ga0209589_1004628_pt1 | contig 23654 bp, 14 predicted proteins | sample CowpeawhiteBW_FD_187525 | JGI IMG/M metagenome (GOLD analysis project Ga0209589, IMG submission 187525) | Root nodule microbial communities of legume samples collected from California USA - Cow pea white BW (SPAdes) (version 2) | ecosystem: Host-associated > Plants > Roots > Nodule | place: USA...
TATATATATATATATATATATATATATATATATATATATATATATATATATATATATATATATATATATTCAAACCATTCGAAAATACATGAAAGTTTAGTGGCTACATCTAACCCCAACAAAAATGAGTTTAGCTCTCCATTGTCATGGAGAGCTCAAACTTACAAAATGGAAAATGGAAGAGGGAGGAGACACAAAGAGGAAGATGGAGTTGTTTCCACAAGCCCTAGCAGACCTCCAAGCGCTCCAAGACGTGTTGTTCAAGCTTCAAAGTGTCCAAGATGCATTTCCCCTCGCAAAAATAGAAGAAAAATAGCAAACTTGCAACATCAGCGAACACTGGCGCCTGGTGGAAGGGTCTCACCACCCAGCGCAAGCCACCAAACAGGGGGCAAACTTTCACGCTACCGCCCGGCGGTGACCAAGATTCGCCAGGCGGTGACCAACAGTGGTGCCTGGCTGGCGCTTGTTTGGCGCCTGGCGTTGGCTGCCCGTTGCGCCTGGCGTTGTCTCTGTGTCGTCGGGCGCTTCTTGTTGATATTTTTGCTCTTCTCCTTGCTATTCCGGGTCACTCATTTGTCTGGACTTTTGGAGAAAAGCTTCCAATCTACAAAAAGGACACAAAAAATGGGGATTAGTGGTATATTTAGATCAGTGTAACCCACAATGTATTTATTTACAAAAGTAAGGTAAAATTGAGGATTAAGTAGGTTAAAAGCTTTGGAAGAGATGATTTTTCTAATGAAATAGAGCTTGGATAATGGTAAAAATTAACATTATCGAAACTCTTATCTCCATACGTGTGATTGCTCGCTTCAATGTCCATATACCAGACAGAGTTGTTTAAACAACTTGGACTAAGCTCTCTGATCTCCTTTCCTTCACATAGCTCGAACGCTACTCGACTTTCGATTTACAACTTCTGAGTTCGGCATCTGAGTTTTGCATCATCATTAAAATCCTTATGTCTTCCTCGTCATCTTCCTCTATGAGAAGAGTTTTCATCTTTTCTTCAGTTCGACAAAACTTCGCTATATGACTAGCCTTGCCACAGTTGTAGCAGCTTATCGATCTGCATTCTCTTGCATAATGGTCGTACTTGCCACACCTGAAGCATTTCACTTCTAACTTGGACCAATCTCCTCGGCCCTTTACTTGACCACGGTCATGCCAGTTTTGCAACCTGGTCTGATTTGTGTCGTCTTTAACATCATCTCGGTCACGTCTACCTCGTCCTTGGTCACCTCGTCCTCTACCTCCATGACCTCCTCCTTGTGTGTTCTGAGTTTCATTCAAATCCAGTTCCTTCTTCTCCCTTCTCATTTGTTCGTGGGCCTAAATGACCTAGTAAATTCTTCCACTGAGAGAACTGACAAGTCCTTTGACTTCTCGATGGCACATACGATGCTCTCGAAATCATCTGTCAATGATCTCATGATTTTCTCCACAACCTGACTTGCTGGCATTGGCACTCCATTCGTGCCGAGTTGGTTGGCCACCTTCTCTACTCGAGTTATGTATTCGGTTACTTGCTCTCTATCCTCCATCTTCAGGTCTTCAAACTCTCCTCTAAGTGCTTGAAGCCAGACATGTCTGAACCGATCGTTCCCTTTGTATGCAACCTCCAAAATATCACATGCTTCTTTTGAAGATACAACGTTCGCAATCTTCTCGAAGCTTGACTTGTCCACCGCGTTATTTAAGAAGTACAAGGCCAACTTGTCTTTCACTCGCATTTTTTTCAATGCAGTATTCTGGGCTACCATCTGATTTGAGTTCTCTGAGGGTTCTTGGTATCCGCTCTTCACTATATTACATATCTCTTGGGGTCCTAGAAGGATCTTCATTTGTAGACACAAATTATCATAATTGATTTTCGTGGTCAACTGTGGCACAGTCAATACAAGAAATAGGTACAGATCTGTTGTGAAGTATATACATCTATTATTCCACCAAAGTGAGGTGTACACTTTGGTATCTTTTAAATGAAGGAGTTTTGAAACTCATCCTATTATGTAAAGCTTATTGCATACTTCTTTGTTAAGTGGAGGTGTTAGAAGACGTACCTTCTAGTGCATCCTTTGCACCAGTAAGGACGGAGAAGAATCAGAGGTAAGATGCCATGGAGGAGGACATGAAGTCACGATGAAGTCGATGGAATCACGTGGAAATTTATGAAGTTAAAGAGATTCCTTCTTGGTGGTTAATGTTTTCTTGGCATTCTTTCTATTTTATTGTGAAATTAAAGTCGGTATAGCCTGCTCTGTTTGAAGTGATTTGATCAGGTGATTCACCCTATGTTAACCTTTGACTATGAAAACGATTTTTCTTTTCAGTTGCCAATTATTATTTTTAATTAAATAATTATTTTATAAATTTTACATTTTAAGTATTAATTTCTTTAAATTTAATTCTTTTTTTTATTTGGTCATCTTTTTAAATTTTATTACTTTTTAGTTATAAAACTGCCTACAAATAAATAAAAAATATTATATATATATATATATATATATATGTATTAAACATCAGCTGAAGTCTATATTTTGATGTGAGAAGTATGATGCTGACTTAATTCGATACAAACTTTTGAAATTTTAAGAGTCATATAAATATAATATCAAATATTAGGAGTCATAACTATGGTATGAAATATGATGGGTGATGGAAATTTTAGTGGTTACGAAACTATGAGATATAAAATATATGATAGATAAAATAGATATATTATATGAAAAAAACATGTCATTTTATCTTATTCATATACTCTCTTTATATATATATATATAACAAAAAGTAACATGGTATAAAATATAAAATATTTCCTAATTTTAAAATAATAACTAATTTCTAAGATTGAAAGATATTTTAAAAGTTGAAATATTTCTTAAAAACTAATTTAAATAAAAAATATATTAGGTAAATATTTTAAAAAAATGGATTATATAATAAATCTTATGTTTTCTTAAAAATTGATTGAAAAAGCAATTTGTCTTATTGTAAATAATGAGTAGTCAAGAAGATATGAAACGCATATTTCAATGTCTACATTTGAATGATCGGCAATGCATGAGGATTATTGCTTTATTGAAGCATTCCATACAGTAGTCCATGTGAAGTCTTGTTCATTGGATAAATTAAATTAAATTAAGGGTGCGTTCTTTATCCTTCGCTACATTCTACAAAATGACCAATCAACAATCACATGTGAACAAATAAAAAATAGTTGTCAAATAACTTTACATAATTTTTTTATATAAATAAAATCACAAAATTATTAATCCAAATTTTTTTCACTGTGAATTTAAACAAAATACATACTTAAATGTGCGGACATAAACGAACTTTTACTTTATATAAAAGCCAACATTTTCGGCTCTAACAAAACTTTGACAAATGCATTTCATTCAGTAAGCTTTACGATGTTGCAGCTTCACGACCACGAGAATATTCAGAAAAAAAGGGTGACAATCGTATTACACGGAGCTTTCGCTGGTGATGATGATCAAGAGTTTTTCTGAGTCTTAATTTGTCTCCATCGTGGCTTAATACGTCGAAACCAAGGATAGAGGTGAGTCCATTTTATGTTTAATAAGGAAAACTTTAGGTGTTTATATTATTTTATTTTATTATATTATCTTATTTTAATGAGTTGAAAATTTATTTATATTAGTTATGGATTTTTTAAATTTATTTACATATAATATTTGTACTATTATTTTTTATATTTTATAGACTTAGTCTATAGTTTGAATAAAAATAAGTTAAGATAAAATAATGTAAATTAACATTTACATGAAAGAAAAAAAAAAAAGAATAAGCGTGACTATATTCCTGAAGTGATTGAATTGTGTGCAGTTATTTTGATTAGATAAGAAATTTGCATTTATTATCAAGTGGGTTGAGATGAAACAAACTCACAGCAAAAAAGTCCTGATGGTACTGTAAGATTACAGCATATAGACAATGACAATATCAAGGAGAGTATATGTAATACGTGCAATATTATGCAAAGAGAGAACCAAAACAAACTGCAGCAATGGATAATTTGTCTTTATTATTTCAAAACATATATAGTCAATGAAAAATAATTGATAACCAACAATGTATTTTGTTAAGGAAATGTATTTTGTTTAGGAGGTCATGATAAACAAATCCAAAACAAACCGGTTTAATTCCTAAAAAATAGGAAGTGATTTTTACTTATTCAAAAGCATTAATTAATAACTAATAATAAAATTAAAAACATCATTCATAAACAAATAACACACTCCTCTTTGCTTTGGGTACAGTAAACACAAGTTTCATTACCATTATCTTGAACTTGTTTGCAGGTAGTAGAGACTTGGTAAAAATATCAATCATTTATTCTTTGGTCATGCACAAAAGTTACAATACCATCCCTTTGCTTTCTCTCAACAAAAATAACTTATAATTATGTGTTTAGCTTCCCCATGAAATAAAGGAGCATGGGAAGTAGTTATTGCAACTTGATTATCATCAAAAATCTTAATGTCTTTCTTCTGCTCAAGATTAAGATAATTCAATATCTCCTAAGCTAAGCTACAAGGCTTGATTGACAACAACAGTTGTAGCAATAAATTCTGCTTTAAAATTAGATTAAACAATTGTTTCTTGTTTCTCTTAATTCCATGAAAAAACTCCAGATCCAATACGAAAGCAATATCCTGAAATGCTTCTCATGTCATCAATGCACCCTGTCAAATCATTGTCAAAGAAACCCATCAACTTGAGCCTTTCTTAAACTTAATGCCAAAACCAGTTGTACCATCGATGTATCTAAGTACTCTTCTAGTAGCCTTTAGGTGTGTTTCACTTGCACAGTCCATGAAACAGGATAAAATATTTAGGCTTTGTTTATTTGGGTAGATGGGTTTGAGGTAGAGGGAGAGGATGAGTTTGAGTAAATTTGAGAGTGAAATGTGTGTTGTTTTTTTTAAGGGATTTAGAGGTGATTATGAGTGAATTTAGAAGTAAAGTTTGTGAGAGTTAGTGAGTGATTTGATTGATATTATAGATAAAAATACCAACACCACAACAACTCACCACCACCGTGCAAGAGACCGCCTCGCTCACCACCCTCACCTGTGCCATCCACTCCCCACCCCAACACCTGCTGCCCCTGTAACACTGACAACACCGGTGCCTTCCCAAACTCCACACAACAATGACAGCGAGGGCACCGGTGCCTCCCTCATCACCCCTCACCTCACAGCCAGTGCATTATCACCACCCCAACACATTGGTGCGCCACTCCACCTCCAACACCACTCACGTCACCACCCCGCAACACCAGTGACAGCCCTCCCGCAACACAACACCTCTGAGAGACCACCACACCCCAAAGTAACTCACCTTTCACGATGACCTCTGCTTCACAAAACCAAACTAGCAACCCGTGTTGCAGCATTTTAAAATGAGCTGTGTGTGGAGAAGAATCTATTCAGGAATCTTGCTTTAGGAATCTTTCCAAACCATGGGAGCAGAGGACGAATATTGTACTCCATGTGCATGTGAGATGAAAAGCAAACTGCATTTGAAATGAAAAAGCGAGGACAAATACGGTAATATGTGCATATTACTCCCTAATCTGCTCATTCTACGGTGGATGAAAAAAATTATCAATCCCTCAAATCCGCACTTCCTAATCCGTTTAAATTCATCCAATGGAACACTTCAATGTTCATCCATCCGTGCTCGCAAATTGGTTTGAACAGTGAAATCAATCCAAATGAACAGGCCCGTATAGTAGTTAGGATGTCTGGTCTTGTTACTTTAAGGTACATTAGACACCTGATCGAACTCCTAAAGTATACCTTATCCACTTTTTTAGTTCCATCTTCCTTGCTGATTTTTTTCTTCATACTCTTAGGAGTGTTAACCTTACAATGTTTGATTTAAAGAGAGGACGCAGTTAAGCCTATATTTCGCAAATGATTGTTTATTTTATTGTATTAAGCTCTTATAGGTTGTTTCAATCCATAAAGTGTCTTCTTTAAATGATAGACATTGCCTTCTTCTTCTTCTTTTTTCTCAAATCCTTTAGGTTGCTCAAAATAAATTTCTACATCCAAGAGACCATTCAAAAATGCTTATTTATTATCCAATCAGTACACTTTCAAGTTCATTTATGCTGCAACAGTTAGTAGTGTTGGACAAACTTAAATGTGATTAGTTACATTTAATAGTTAATGCTATAATTAATTGTGTTAGGAGATTGCAAAGGTCAAGAGTGATACATTGTAATGATCGAGGAGTTAATTAATTATGTCTTGGTAGTAGTTAGAAGTTGTGTCTAATTCTAGAACTTGAAAGGCCAAGTTTAAGAGCCTATTGATGACTATTTCACAACAATTATTTCCCAACAAGTGTAGTGATAATAATACGAATAAGGGTTGTATCTACAGGGATCTAACAAGTATATTGGTAGTTTTATTTGTGGGTTTTTAGTTTTGATAAAGAGTACAAATAAAAATACATAGTAGTAATTAGATAGATTGAGTGGAGTATAGACTATGAATTGATTTCATCTCATCTTCTTCTACTACACCGGTACCATCTTGTTACTTTGCAAATCATTCAATGCTCTAGAAGTATCCTTTCTATGTAAATCTAAGTTCATCCTTGATACACTAGAACCTAAAGACTTCAAATCTAGTGTGATTCCTCGATCGTTGTTTTAAAGAAATTCAATTCAAGGTAGGCTATTTAGCTCTGAGTGTGAATATTCAACAAAAATATATTTACCCCGCTAATCTTTAAAATTTAAAATTGTAACCTATTTAACTACTTAGAATAATCAAAATAAAAAACAACAATAGAGAAGTTTAAAAAAAAAATCACGTTAACACACTAGACCTTTTACAATTACCTTCTACACCTCCATATTTTTGTCACGCACTACAAATTTTTGTTAAACATCCATTTTGTCCTGTGATTTATATCTAATATTGTGCTTCTTTGCATTAAACACGGTTACGTGGTTTTTTCCCCTTAATTTCGTACTTCTTACTGTCCAATTTCTTCTGCTACACTGAACAAACTTAATTCCATTATTTTTCTCCATTTCATCATTATTTAAATTTTTGAACATAATTTGCTTCATTTGTTTTCATTATCTCTTGAATTCTCTGTCATTCTACACCCTATTGAGAAATTTAGGAACGTGGGCGATTATAAAATGAATTCCTTCTTCCTAAAAAACAAATCAAAATAGAACCGAGAATATGCAAAGGGACAAAATAAAGAAAATTAGATGGTGAAAGGAACACCAAAGTTCCCCAGCTCGACTAGGAGCATAAAAGAATTGTACAAAGATGGAGAGCAAAAATTCAGAATTTTCAGTTTGAAAGAGCTTGTAGCTGCAGCAAATGCTTTCATTGGGATGTTGAAGATCGAAGAAGGTGGCATCAAGAAAGTATATATGGGAACTTTTAGTCCTTGAGGATACGAAACTTTAAAGAAAAAATTAACTTTGAATTGTAAAATTTGAAAACATATTACTTAAAATATATATTCTGAATTACACAATTTAATTAATTGAACCACATTATGAAAAATAATTTCAGGTAATTTGAAACACAACACATAATTTGTTAACTTCCGGATTATAACATTCATAAACATTTTGGATGAGTCAATCTAGAATCTTTCCTGTAAAACTACATCAAAAGTTTTTTACGTTTGTCAATGTGTATGAAAGTGTAGGAAGATGGATGAACCTGATCTTCATTGCCTTTGTCACAAATTATACAACATCCTCGTGATTTTGTTTCCATTTGAAACCTGTTATTAGGCAATAATAACATTTGCGTGCTAGAATTAGGGACATCGTTATTCATTCTATATTTAAGTTGTGAGGAATTGAAGTGCTGAGTTAGAAGAATTGAAAAAAAAGTTCATATGCATTTATGTTGTGTAAACCTTGGTTGCTTGATTGAATATAAGCAAAATATTTAATAAAGTATATTTTACTTTTCTTTAGTAATCATCAATTGACTGATCTGTTTCCACTTTATGTTTTATTGTGAAAGAGATGTAGTCGTAGAGGGTACAAGAAAAAGAAGATCGAAGCATGGATGTTTTGTCGAAACCACTTGATCCAATAATTAATTTTGTTTGGGGTAAGGGTGTTAAGCACGTGACCTACATTTTCTCTTACACGAAAAATTTTGAGGAACTAAATAAGAGAGTTAAGCGCCTTGGAGAAGAAAAACAGAGGTTAGATGGTAAACGTGATGAAGCTAAAAGAAAGGGTGACATTGTTGAAGACAGGGTTGATGAATGGTTTGGGGAAGTGGGTGAATTTGAGAGTAGGGTTGAGAAGTACAGGAATAATGCAGGTCACAAGAAGACAAGGGGTTTATATTATTTATTTCCTTACCATAGGCACAAACTGGGTAGACAAGCAAAGAAGATGGAAATGGAGGCTTTGAGACTGAAAGATGAGTGCCCCAAGGATGACCAAGTTTCCCATGCAGATAAAGTAACATCTTTTGACCGCCCTAATCCTGGCTACATTGAATTTGATAGTAGAAAATTCATTGTGGAAGACTTTATGACAAAACTTAAAGATCCCAATATCAAAATTATTGGACTCCATGGAGCACAGGGGATGGGTAAGAGCACTTTAATAAAAGAAATTGTTAGAAAAGCTAAAGATGAGGGGTTGTTGGTTGCTGAAATAGATGTAACTGAAAATCCCAATCCACTCAAAATTCAGGAAGATATTGCATACGTGTTAGGTTTGCCATTAGCAGGGGAAAGTGAAAATGTAAGAGCTGATTACCTAAGGAGGTGGTTAAAAGTAGAAAATGTGAGTATCCTTATAATCTTGGATAACCTTCATGAAAGATTAGACTTGAATAGGTTAGGGATTCCGGTTGATGATGATTATGGCTTAAGAAAGAAGAATGAGTTAAGCATAATGTCAAGTAAACAGGGTACAGCGGGCAACACAGGAGGTACTGATGAAAAGGTGCCAAGAAAGAAGAATGAGTCAAGAACTAAGCCAAGTCATGACAAACAAGATCCTTCTGGCCTTAAAGAGGATACTGGCCGCACACAATATACAGCGGGTGACACACGAGTTATTGATGAAAAGGTGCTAAAAAAAGGAAATTTTGTTGGTCATTATCAGGGATGCAAAGTTTTGCTTTCTTCACGTGATATGAAAGTATTTCCTCGTGATGTTGGGCCAACTTTCAATTTAAAGGAAATAGATGAAAATGAAGCCTTGCAGTTGTTTGAGATGGTGACCGGAGGAGGTGATAAAATGTCTATGCCAAAAGAAGAAATCCAGAACTATTGTACAGGGTTGCCCATTACAATAGTTACATTTGCAGAGGCATTTAAAAACTGGATTAAGTCAGAAAGCAAACCTACACTGGACAAATTTAAAAAGCAAGGTCTGGTTGAATGGCAAAAGTCTTCAGAGACTCCTAATAAGAAAAAATATGACCTTCCAAAAAATAAGGAACTCAAGTTCATTTACTTGCTTTGTGCTCAAATGGGTCACCTACCGCTGGTTAATGACTTGGTGAAATATTGCTTTGGATTAGGTATACTTGAAGGGGTTTCTTCCCTTAGTACAGCTCGAGGAAAGATAAATGAATCGCTCCAAGAGCTGAAAAACTTGAGTTTGGTGTCGTACGAAAATCCTAATATTCATTTCCATATGTCTCATATGGTTCGAGATGATGCTTTAAGTAATGCACTCATGGATCACAATGTTTTTGCTTTGAGAGATGGAAAACTAGATTATTGGCCCGATCTTGAAAAATGCATTTCTATTTCTATATGCAATAGTTACATTACAGATGGGTTTCCTCAAGTCATAAATTGTCCTCAACTTCAATTTTTGCAAATAGAAACTAATGATCCGTCTTTGGAAATACCTCAGAGATTTTTTAGCAGCATGACAAACTTGTTAGTTTTAATATTGACTGGTTTTCATCTGTCAAGCTTACCATATTCAATTAAAGACCTATTGAACCTCAGAATGCTTTGTTTGGAGCGGTGCACTTTGGATTGCAATTTATCGGTACTGAGAAAGTTTAAAAAATTAAGAATTCTCAGTTTCTCTGGATCTCAACTTAAAAATTTGCCAGTTGAGCTACGATACTTGGATAAGTTGCGAATGCTGGACATCAGCGATTGTTTCAAACTGAAGATTATTCCACTTGATCTTTTTTCTAATTTGACGTGTTTGGAAGAGTTGTATATAAGAAAAAGCTTGATCAAAATGTTGGTGGAAAAAGGGGAAAACAAAGGTCATAATTCATTTCTTTTTGAGCTAAAGAATTTGCATCAATTGAAAGTGGTGGACTTAAGCATCCCGTGTGTTTCAATTTTGCCCAATCACTTATTCTTTGATAGGTTAAAAGGTTACAAGATTGAAATCGGGGACGTTGAAATGTTTTCTGTTGGAGAATTTAGGATGCCTAATAAATATGAAGAACTCAAAGTATTGGCATTGCAGGTAAAGGACGACACTGATATTCAGTCTCATCAAGGCATAAAATTGTTGTTTAAAACATCACAAAGTTTGTTCTTGGGAAATGTATGTGTTCAAAATGTTGTTAATGAGTTGAACATAGACGGATTTCAGAATTTGAAACACTTATCCATCATAAATAACAATGATGTCGAATATTTCAATTCAACAGGTTTGTCTTATTGTGAGAACATTTTTTCCAATTTGGAATCTCTATGGCTCTGCAACATGATGAACTTAAAGATGATATGTCGCGGTCCAATTACACTTGAATCATTTGCCAAATTAAAAACCATCAAGGTTGAGATGTGTTGCCAATTGGAAAATCTCTTCTCCTTCTACGCAATTAAAATTTCTACTAGCACAGGAACAAGTGAGATTTTTAAATGTAATTCTAACATGAAGAAATTTCTAGCTAGTTTAGAAATGATTGAGGTTTGTGAATGTGTATCTTTAAAGGAGATCCTTCAAATACCACCGGATTGTGTTAAGGATTGTGAATGTGAATCTTTAAAGGAGATCCTTCAAATACCACAGGATTATGCTAAGGTTGAGTTTCTCAAATTACGAACTTTGACACTCCAATCATTACCATCATTTACTTGTTTTTATACCAAAGTGGAGAGATCTTGCTGGCCACATTCGATAGAGGCTCAAACTACAAATAGGGGTCACACAGAAATTTCTACTGAACAAGCTGGCCACAATGACAATGCGCCTCCTCTTTTTGGTGAACCAGTATGACATTACATATTTTTCAAACTATTTAAATTATTAACTCATTTGTTGTAAACATATTAATTGTGTATGTGTTTACAGGTTGAAGTTCCAAACTTAGAAAACTTGAATTTATCCTCACTCAACATTCGTAAGATATGGAGCGACCAACACTTATCAAGTTTCTACTTTCAAAACTTGATAAAGTTAGTTGTGAAAGATTGTGATAGATTGACACATCTATGTTCATTACCTATGGCTAGCAGTTTGAAGAAGTTGAAAAGCCTCGTCATAAGTGGGTGTCTGAAAATGAAAACGATTTTTGAGATTGAAGGAGTTAGTGCAAACAAGGTATGTATTGGTATAAATAGTTTTTTGTTTATCTTTTATATGTAATAATGGTTTATTTTCATTAAAATGAAGGTTTGTGTCTTCCCTAAGCTGGAGGAAATCCACCTTAGCAAAATGAAGAGATTAACGGATATGTGGCAAACTGAAGTGGGTATTGATTCCTTTTCTAGTCTCATTTCTGTAAGGATTGAAGAATGCGATGAATTGGACAAGATTTTTCCGAGTCACATGGAAGGATGGTTTGAAAGCTTGATTAACTTGAAAGTTTCTAACTGTAAGTCCGTGAAAGTGATTTTTGAAGTTAGTGATTCTGAAGAAATAGATGTATCTAGTGGGATAGACACAAATCTTCAGGTTATTCTTCTTGATGAACTCCCGAAGTTGAAGGAATTGTGGAGCAAAGATCCATATGGAATTCTCAACTTTAAAAAACTTCGGACTATAGATGTAAGTAAGTGTGATGAACTAAGGAATTTGTTTCCGGCTTCTATGGTAAACGATGTATCCAAGCTTGAACGCATGTCAGTATTGCGTTGTAAGAGGATGGTGGAAATTGTTTCAAGTAAAGATGTATCAGAAGTTGACAATGATCCATTAGAGTTTCCTGAACTAACATTTGTGAGATTGTACGTTCTTCCAAACATGAAGCAATTCTACAAAGGGAGACATCCAATGAAGTGTCCAAAGTTGAAGGAATTGAGTATGGGCAAGTGTATGAAGCTTAAAAGATTTGAAACAAATGATGAAAAGTTTGTTTTCTCAGCTGAAGTGGTAAGCAATATTCCATCTTTATCAGAGTTTCAAAACCAAAAAGTTCGATCAAACTTTTATGATATGCCTGATAGAGAATAAAAGAAATATAATAAAAAATATGTAAAAAATTGGAAACAAAAGAAAATATATGATAACCAAAATAAAATTAATGATATTCTATGGTTGAGAAAAATAAAAGATAAATTAAGTTAAAAAATGAATTTTAGGATTGTTTAGTTTTAAAAAGAAATAAAGGAATGCTACTTTGTTAAATTTTATTCATACTATTATTGTTACTATTTTCATCAATGTTTTCATTTGTAGTGTTATTAAAAATATTTGATTTGTAGTAAAGGCTTTATTGTCAAATCTATATATTTACACAAGTGTTTCCTATATAATATTTTTTTATTGAAGCATACTACATTTTAAGTCAATAATTATTACATATATATACACACACATAATTGATTTGACTCTCCAACCTTAGTTTTTAATTAATATAAATTGAAATTCTGAATGGTTTATAAAAAATGTTTTAAACATATCTTCAGAGAAAACTATAACATAAAACGAGGTTTAAGTAATACTGTTTTATTTTCTACACACAGGAACAACCTTTGGGATTTCTAAACTCATTTTTTTTCTTTTAAAATCTTACATTAATACGTCCACGACATTAATATAATTAAATGAAATTCTGAAAATGAAGTTCCTATTTTAATTCATGATTTAAGTTTTTTAAAGGACAAACAACCAAACGAAAACAAAAACGATACACAATTCTGATCATAAAGAGTTACAATTCAATGCAAACTACAAAAACCAAACAAAAAAAGGGTAAAATAAAAAAAAAATTGAAGCGGGTGTGCTGGAGACATTTAATTCAGTCTACTTACTATTTACTTTGATTGTTTAGGTGTTCCCCAAGTTGGAGTACATGGAAATTGACTTCCAGGAAGCTCAAAATTGGTTATCCAATTACAAAATGCTGAAATTAAAAGAGCTTATTATCTTGAATTCAGTCCACCGCCCAGATCTTTTGTACCCGTTTTTGTACAAAATGCCAAATCTAGAAAAGTTAAAATTGACTTCTTCTTATTCTGGATCGTTGCAAAGTACAAACATTGGGCAGCATGACAGATTGAGAGTAGTATTACAGTTGAAGCAATTGCTTATTTGTTCCTCAAAGTTAAAGGATCTAGGATTTGAACGAGACCAAGTTCTAGAGAGGCTGGAGCTTTTGAAATTAAGAGATTGCGACAATTTGTGCAATTTATGTCCTTCCTCTGTATCGTTGAGTTACTTGACATGTTTGAAACTGAAGAGATGTAATGGATTAAAGAATTTAGTGGCATCCTCCACGGCCAAAACCATGGTTCAACTTAAGACCATGAAGGTAATAGACTGTCGTCAAGTAGAGCAAATAGTAAGCAACGACGGAAGTGAAGAAGGCAAAGGGATCAAAATTGTATTCAGCAAATTGATTTCTATAGAACTTGTGGGGCTAATGAACATGACAAGTTTTTGCGGTTACAAGAACTGTGAATTCGAGTTCCCATTACTGGAAATATTGATAGTAAGAACTTGTCCGAAAATGGAGAAATTCAGTGAAAGAGGATTAATAGCACCAAAGTTGAAAGATGTATATGGTGTGGAGGGAGATAAAAAAGCTCAATGGCAGTGGGAAGGTGACTTGAATGACACCATACAAGAAATTTTCCACGATAAGGTACTTTTTAATTTATTTAATACTATTTCTCCTAATTTTATGAACTTTTCTTATATGGGAAAAAAATTAAAAAAACATGATTGGATATTACAAATACATGTTTTTTCCAATAAAGCTTTAAATGGATGTACGTTGAGGTTTTATTTTTTTTTAATTATGTTTTTTTAAGTCCTTTTATCTATTTATTAAATTAGATCTGTTTTTTGTTTTAAGATTTTCACACAACACGGTTACAAAATTTCCATTATAATTAACTAGTGAAAATACACATTACGATAATGTCTGTTCCCTTCTTGTAATAAAAAAAATAAAGTTATAATCATAAAAATAAATATTTTTTTTTATAATTTAGTTATAAATATTTTTTATTTATTTAATAGATGGTTTTTATTTATTTAATTTAAAAAATTAATTAAATAAAAAATGTTTAAAAATTAAAAAAAAAATTAGTTAAATTTAAATAAAACAATAATTTTAAAGATAAAAGTAAAAAAATGACACAAAAAAATCTTCATTATAAGTATAAATTAATAGATTTTATACATTAAAATTTGTGTTTTTTAAATAAAAGTAACACAATTTGGCACTGTAACGTCCCATTTAATTATTAAGCGAAATTAAAGGAAAATGTCACACAATATAAGTACAGTAGCGTAGTCCTGGGGTCTTTAACACAACCCCGACAAACTCGGGCACACCACGATGCCAAAGGAGAGCTGAATACGAATACAACATAGAAAGTAGCGTAGAAGTACATAAAGAGATACATGGGCCATAGCCCTAAATAAAACACAAAGAAAACTCCAGCCCAGATGGCTAAGCAGCAGAATCACCGTTCCCTTGCTGACCACGAGAACCTTGCCCATCTGCTCCCATCAACCAAGTTGATGATCATCGCAAGGAGAAACAGCCACATACAACACAACCATGTAACGAAACGGGTAAGCTAGAGCCAACAACATATTCATCATGCAATCAAATATATTTCCATCATCACATATCCACATAGCAACCAGACATGTTATGACTCTTCATTCAATACACTACGACTTGACTCGACTCATCCGGATACGTATAACTTAGTCGGATTCAGCGGATGCTTGCACTTGTGGTGGATACCTCTGCTCGACCCTGAGCTGCTCGATCCCTGAGCTGTGTAATACAAGTGTTACGATGATTCAAAATCTCTCCCACCACAAGGTTAGCCCTTAATGAATTTCAGGCCTCTTGCTGCTCTCACCACAGGAGTCAGTCCGCTCTAAGTGAGACTAATTGGCCCCTTAGAGTGTCAGGATGCAATCCTTACCTTGAATCCTTACTTGGTTATACAGATGGGGCACCACCATGGACACCCACTAACAGGGGCCATGGAATTACGTCCCAAACACTGAAGCGCAACCCCGAAAGTCTCACCGAGAGACCCCAAAGACTTATGCACTGACGCATACAGGACACAACTGCACAACCCAAAAGATATTCACTACGCATGTATATGTTAATTGTACCGACCTTTAAGTCAACGCTTTTCATGTTCCAGGCTCAACACATTTCGCCTCATCAAGAACCATCCATGTACCAAGAACTTCCAATTCATATCGTTATCATGCCTCTCTCATACCAACCCTTTCAATACAATCTCATGCAAAACTCATGTCAACCCTTTATACATAATTCACAACTTGTATTTCTCTATCATACCCACACATACCAAGCCTTTAGCACAGATACTCAAAACCAAGCCAATATTATCCATACAAAACCAAGAAGAACATCACACATCACACTGTCTCGCCCAGCACCTCGCTTAGGCTGGAGGGTCTCGCTCAGGCGAGCCTCCCCCTCACCTAGGCGAGAGCACAAAAACAAGGCATAAGCAACGCGGGATCTCGCTTAAGCGAGATCCCTCTCGCCTGGGCGAGTTGGCTGCTCGCTCAAAAGTTAAGCGAGTCGCCTGGGCGACCTTTCGTGCAAAAAACTTAGGCGAGCTCCCTGTTTCATCTCGCCTAGGCGAGATGGACTCGCTTGGGCGAGATTGACAGGTCTCGCCACTGTTCTTCACTGCAACAGCCATGAAAACGAACCAAACCAGCATACAAAGCATTCTCATACACCAAATTGAGGGATTAAATCATACAAGCAGAAATCAACACCATTACAGACCAAAGCTACTGGAAAACAAGAGCTCTAACTTCCCGTACCTGGGATAAGCTAGCAAACGACCCAACACGCCCTCGGTACCGAAAGCACGAGCACAACAACTCACGGGGCGAACGAAGGAATGGAGTAGAGCACAACTTCGAGCTAGTTTGAAGATGACGAAAAACCTAACCCTAGCAGAGCTCTTTGTGAGAGGGAGAAAGGGTTGACGGCTGCTGCGTTTCTGTGAGAGTGAAAGTGAGAGTGGGATTAGGGCAGACCATAGGACCTTATACGTTGGGCCGGCCTTAGGCCCACTAACTTTAAGGCAGAAAAGTTAACAGATTTTATATGGGCCTTACAGGCACGCTAATTAATTAGTTAGTATTTTTAAATTTAAATTTAAAACAATTAAAAAATTCTAAAAATAATTGTAATATAACACTTTTAATAACTTTACTTATATATATTTTCATTGTTATCGCTATGAGTACTTTTAAATAAATAAACTTATTTTTGGATATATAACTATTTTAGTAAATTTGTAGTATTACATTATACTTGTCTAAAAATATAAAAGAAAAATAGTATTACTATTTATTTTATTTCATATTAATAGTTATTTTAGAGTAATGAGTATATTAAATTTAATTAAAATCAACAAAATATTTACATAGTAATTTGATAATTTTAATTTATATACCATTTGTACTGTTATTAGTACTAAAAAATATATTATGAATGAAAACATATATTTTTAGTTATTTTAAAGTGATAATTTAAAAATAAATTATTAAAGGTACGGCGGCTATAGTATAAAAGTTTTAAATTGAAAAATGTAATTTTGTTTTTTGTTTAAGTTTGTGGGGATAAAAAAAGTATATTGTATTTGAAAGGTAGAGAAGTAATTTAATAATTTGTGTGATTTACAGGTAAGTTTCGCATATACTGAGGATCTAGAGCTTGATAAATTTATTATGGAGCAACTATGGCAAGCCAGTGGTTGGGTGCAGCAAAACAGCTTTGGGTATTTGAAAAGGTTGAAAGTATGGTATTGTGATACTCTAGTGCATGTAATTCCATCTCATTTGCTTTCTTGCTTTCATAATTTGGAAGAGTTAGACGTAAGGGATTGCGAAGCAGCACAGGTCATATTTAATATCAATGATGAGAAAAGGGTGATGACAAAACCTTCCGGAATATTCCGTCTGAAAATTTTGTCTTTAGATAATCTACCAAATCTGGACCATGTATGGGAGAAGGATCCGGAGGGAATTATTTGCCTTCAACTGCTAAAGGAAATGAAAGTTGATTATTGTGAGCGTCTTAAAAGTTTGTTTCCAGCATCCTTGGCCACCAGAGATCTCACCACACTTGAGGTAATAAATTGTGCGGAATTGAGAGAGATATTTGGGAAGGATGAAAAAGTTGGAGAAGGAGAAGAAGGAACAACACAACACTCTGCGTTTCCTTCTCTCACCACATTGACGCTGGAGGATTTGCCATCCCTCAAATACTCTATCCACTGCTCCAAACAACAGGTCATTCTTTCTCACACCATTCAAAATTACTTTATATTTATTTATGCTTATGCACACTATCCATTCTTACTCTTATTCATTTCTTTTTTAAAATCTATATTTCTTTATATTAATACCTTCATTAACTAAGAAAAACCAATATACTATTTAGACACAAAAAAAAAAAGTTATCTAAATAACAGTGTCAATATGATAAACATATATAACAATATATAAAAGATATTATTTTTCGTATCTACATCTTGTTACCAATTTTAACCTTTAAATTTTATATTTATCTTTTTTAAATTTAATAACATTTTTTTTAATAATCATAAGGTAAAAGTGAACACACTCGGTAAATAGTATATAAGAATGAGAATACATAAACAAAGATATATGCTCTGGTCATTATCCAATTTTATGCTTTCATCTCATAAACAAAGAATGAGAATACATAAACTATGATTAGATTTCATCTCATTTTCTTGTATTATGTCAGTACTATTTTGTTTACCTAAAATATAAATAATTTAATGTTTAGAAATACTCTTTCTATGTAGGTCTTGGTCCATGTTTGTAGCCTAGAACCTAGAATCTAAGGACTTCAAACCTAATGTAATTTATTCACTTTTGGTTAAATAAATCCTTATTTCAATAAACGAAAAATTAAATATATGATTAATATATATGGACAGAATCCGTTTATTCTTATATAAACTCAGGCAAATTATATATTTTATAATGTTTCATAAAATGTAGAGTTAATAGATCCGAATTATATTTTTACTAATTATATCAATTAAATAAAATTTTAATATTATTGAAGAGTTTATTATATAACTTAATTTTAAGGTATCATATAATATGTAAATATTCATTATTAGATAATATATCTACACAAATATTTTAAAAGGGTTTTAAAACTTTTGAAAGAATTATCCAACGGTATGACAAATTGACAAGTAAATTAAGTTAATTATCAATTAAGACATGATAGGTGTCAAATTTATATGAAAATTTTACATATTTTAGACAATTCTCACAAGTCATATAATTAAATTACGTGTTAGTATTCTCCTGCATCATCCATTTTAAACATCTTTAGTTTTATTGCAAATCTTATCATCAGACCTAGAAATGAAATTATCCATTCAAAATTTTTCATAACAAGGTTACCAGATGATCAATAAAAAAACATATCCTTTGTTCTATACAGTATGTTACTTTCTATAATATTAAGTTGGTAACTCCTCATTGTTATTTTAACATTATTATGATTTGCTTGTTTTTTTCCTATTTTTATGTTTTTTTAATCATTTTTATATTCATGAAAGATGTATTCCCAAAAGTTAAAAGTTCAAATAATTTGGATGTCATGAAAATGAATATCTAAATCTAATTTCTTTTGCAGGAGAGTACATCAAATTTGAGTGAGGGAGATATACAAGAGATATGTATTGGCTCACGGTCCCTTCCAAACTCCTACTTCTGTCTCTTAGAATCTCTAACTTTGGATGGTTGCGAGTTTTTAACCGATGTACTGCTACCATTCAATTTGCTTCCTTTCTTAACTAATTTGGAAACGTTGGAAGTTCGAAACTCTGGTTTTGTCAAAATCATCTTTGATGTCAAATGTACAACACAAGAGAGAGAGGTGGCATCTATGGGACAACCCCTCCCTTTTTCTCTGAAGAAATTGGTTGTATCCAAGCTGCCAAATCTGAAGAATGTTTGGAATGAAGATCCTCAAGTAATTCTTAGCATGCACCATTTACAAGAAGTTTGTGTTGAGGAATGCGAAGGCCTTACAAGTGTGTTTCCAGCATCTTACAAATATCTTCTTAAACTTAAAAATGTAGTGGTGAAAGACTGTAAAGGATTGATGACTATTTTTGCAGAAGATAATATAGATCCAAGAACAAAGCTAGAGCTTACATGTCCCTTTGTGAGATTGGAACTTGAGGGTTTGCCCAACTTCAAGTATTTTTACTACAGCTCACTGTATTGTGACATTTTTACAGATCTAGAATCACATACCGAGAATAAAGTCGGTAGTGAAAAGGTATGTACTACTGTTTTATGACTTCCTCTTCGATTGTAAATTAAATATGGAATCATCTGTAGCTTTAATTCTTTGTCATTGTTCCATATATAAGTAATACGAAATACTGTGAAAATTAAAATATGAAACTTTCACGTACAATGCCATGGCGTGGTTAATTTGTCACCAACTATAACTTTTATTAGGAATCTTTCGGCATGAAAGGTTGTTTATGTGATTGTAAACAAAAGAGATGAATCTCTGGTTATCATAAAATAATCTCCTTTTTCTTGTGTTTTTATCTCAGTTATTAAAGTGCTTGTCATTGGGGGAAAATGGAGTAAATATGATTTTGCGAGGAGAATTTCAGCCAAACCTCCTAGACAACATAAAAGCACTTACTCTGTGCTTGGGTTCAGATTTATTTGGATATGGAATACTAGAACGGTTTCCAAATATAGAGAAACTTGTGGTGCGTGATGGTTCCTTCAAGGAGATCTTCTGTTCTGAAAGTCCTAATAATGTCTTACATCAGCTCAAAGTATTACAGTTGGAGTCCCTTGGAGAGCTGGTTTCCATTGGGCTAGACAACTTTTGGACTGATTCCTTTGTCAGAAACTTAGAAACCTTTGAAGTCATTAGTTGTTCGAGTTTAGAAAACTTGGTAGCATGCACAGTGTGTTTCTCCAATCTGACATGTTTGAAAGTAGAAGATTGCCTTAGCTTATCATATTTGTTGACATCCTCAACAGCCAAGAGTTTGGGTCAACTGAAAAGAATGGAGATAAAATGGTGTAGATCAATTGAAGAGATAGTGTGTAAGGAGGAATCAGATGAGGATGAGATAATATTTCCGAAGCTCAGTTGTTTAAATCTTGAATGGTTAATTAAGCTCAAAAGCTTCTATAAAGGGAGTTTAAGTTTTCCATCCTTGGAGGAATTGACAGTATCATCTTGTTCCGAGATGATAACTTTATGTCCAGGTACACTGAAAGTAGACAAGTTGTCTCAAGTAACAATTGATTACGGAGAGATTATCTCATTCGAAACCGATCTCAACTCAATTATGTGGGAGAAATATCTGAGAGAGGTATGTGTTTGCTTTTAATTTAACATTATCTTATGATTCTGTAAAATTATTATTTTTATAATAATTATTTTATAAAATAATTATCTTAAGAATCATATTTGATACTAGTAGAAAAATAAGAAATTATTATACTTTTTCAACAAATGTTAATTAATTTTATTCTATAAAAGAAATATATATTTTTTATATTTATTCGTTTATTTATTTTTTCGTAAAAGAAGCTGTGAAAGAATAGTTAGTTGTATATAATTTAGTACATACACAAGGTTGTTATAAAGTTTTTTAAAACTGAACTATAAGTGATGGAAAAGTGGCTATATATTTTTATTCAAAAATACTATTCTAATAATTTATTATCTTTAATAAAATATGCTATCGTTAAAACATATTCAAATATTATCATATTGAATCATACTATGAAATGTAAAATAATAATCTTTAATTTAAATTCATTATTAAAATTATATTAGTACCTAATGTTTAATAACTATGAAATGTTATAACCACAATAATTTTTTTTAATACACTGTGAAAACTACACACTTTATCCACTTTGGAAAAATTTTACAAGCTATCTTGTTATGTATAGACATCTATGGCATTTGTTTAAACATGCTGCAAAATTATAATATAATTCATTAATTGTTTAATAGTCATAAATAAATCATATTTGAACTATTAACAAATCTGTACTGCAAGTCTACGACTTGTTTTACGATTCTTCAAAATAATATTAGTCATGATTGTATTACTCTTCGTACTTTTCTTTCTACTAAGAGTAGCATACTGCAAGTCTAGGTGACAGAAAAAAGAATATATGAAGGTTTTTAATTATAACAATTTTCTCTATAATTTCTAATTAAAGTTTACACTGTATATTATAATTTAAACTCACAATTATACTATTTATTAACAATTTTAATTAATAATTATGATGAAAATTTTGAAATTTTCTTAAAAGTACTATACTCAAATAATGTTGAATAAAAAAATAAAAAATAATAAAGTGTTTGTGATGAATGAGGATGTATAACATGAGATTGGTGGAATGACAAGGTATTAAATGTGATGGAAATTGATTTTTTGAAATTTTTTTTTAATGTGTGCTGGAATCTTCTAAATCTTTTAAATGATTTTTTTTGTTAATATCTGACTTGTCAAAATATTATTGTCTTTTACTGGTGTCAGTTAATAACACTCAACCAAAAATTCGATTTTACATATGTATGAAAAATTATTTTTGGAGATGAAAGGAAAAAATAACTTTGTTTAAATAATTATAAATTATATATTTTGAATTTATAAAAGTAACGTTTATTTTATTTATTTTTTTAAACATTTGAACTGCCGCTGTCTTAAACACAGGGTATCGGTTGAACCAAATTTTATAAAAAAAAAATTATAAATCTCAATTCTTAACATGTTTGAAAGGTTTTGAAGTCAAGTAATGTAAATTAGAAAAGCTGAGACTCCGTAGAAAAATTCTTTTAGATATTATATAGTCAACTGAGTTGTTTTAATAAAAAATAATTCTTAAAGAATTAGGGTATATTTCATATTTAACCTAAGTGTAAACAAATTTCAATTTTTATTAATTCTTGAAATAAATAATTAATTTCATATTTTATTTCTTCTTTTGTATAAGATATCACGGCTTGATCTCAACAGTAGTAAATCAGAACTACGAGAGATATGGAGTGGCTCACTGTCTATACCCAACTTCTGTTTCAGAGAGTTGGACACATTGATTGTAGACGACTGTCCCTTTTTATCAGATGCAGTAATACCTTTCCATTTATTTCCCCTATTATCCAAATTGGAAACATTGGAAGTTCGAAACTGTGATTCTGTCAAAGTCATATTTGATGATGTCAAATGTTCAACACAACACACTTTAATTAGTTTTTCTATGAAGAATTTGGTTTTATCGAACCTGCCAGAGCTGGAAGCTGTTTGGAACGAAGATCCTCCTAATGGAATTTTATGCATGCAACATCTAAAAGAAGTACATGTTAATGAATGTGAAAGGCTTACAAGCGTGTTTCCCGCATATGTAGCCAAAGATCTTGAACTTGAAGAACTAGTAATTGAAGAGTGTGAGAGATTGGTGGCAATTGTTGCAGAGGATAATACAGATTCAAGTCTTGAGCTTACGCTTCCCTGTCCCTATGTCAAATCATTGAAATTAGATGGTTTGCAAAAGTTCAGCTACTTTTATTACTGCTCACTCAATACGCATCTGGAATCTCCTACCCAATATCAACTCCCTAATGAGAAGGTATCATTGTTTTAGCACTTTCTTCTCCTTTCTTGCATCATAATTGGATTAGTATTTATATATGATTTGGCATGAGAGTTTACTTTTAGAAGATAAAACTATTACGATTTGGTTAAAAATGAAAGATCTATATTGAAACTAATAGTCAAATGGAACAATACAGACAAATATTTAACCAGTAATCAATTTTAAAAATAAAAACAAATGATGATTAATTTAGATACTAATTTTTAAAATAAAATTTATTGATATCTAAAATAGTCTATATTATAAATAAAACACCATAATTAAATTGTAAATTGATTTCAAATATTAATTATTAAAATTTTAGTTACCAAAAATTTTAATGTTTAAATTATACATTAATTCTTTTAGTAATTTAAAATTTTAGTAAGTAATGTTAGTAATAATTTAATTTGACTGCTCTTTTATATATATATATATATATATATATATATATATATATATATATATATATATATATATATATATATATATATTTTTTTTTTTTTTTTTTTTT
>Ga0209589_1004631_pt1 | contig 23647 bp, 8 predicted proteins | sample CowpeawhiteBW_FD_187525 | JGI IMG/M metagenome (GOLD analysis project Ga0209589, IMG submission 187525) | Root nodule microbial communities of legume samples collected from California USA - Cow pea white BW (SPAdes) (version 2) | ecosystem: Host-associated > Plants > Roots > Nodule | place: USA...
ATATCAAAGAGAATATATATATTTGAAAAATATATAATTTTATACTATAATGTTTATTACGTTTGAAAAAAAAATGCAAGTTTTACTTAATTATCAATCTAACAATACTTTTAATAATTAGTTCTTGTTAATATAAATAATAATTTTACTTTTTTTTTTCAAATATCTAAATATTAATTTGATTTGTTTTTCATGAAGTTTTCTTTTTTTCAAATATTTTTTTTAAGTAGTATTATTTTCAAATCTTTATATTCTCTTTGACGAACTAAAGAAGACATTAGAATTTTTTTTTATTAAGATAGACAAAATATAAATATTAAACTTAAGTTTTAACATAATACACAAAAAGAGAATATAACATATTTTATGAAGACTTCATTTCAAAAAATATTTTGTAGAGTATTGTTTTCTTGTTATATATATATATATATATATATATATATATATATATATATATATATATATATATATATATATATATTCCTATATAACTATATAAAGATGTCATATATGTGTTTGATATGTCAGAAAAATTTAACGCAGTTAGGTAAAATATGAATATATCCAATCATTTTTAAAGTTTAGAATCAAAATGCATCAAATTTTGAGTCATGGACGAATTTCAATTTTGTGTCAAAGTTCAGAAACTGAAAACATATTTAAAAAAATAAAGAGACAAAAATTTTGTTAATTAAAAGATTACTAATCCTTGATCAAGATCTAACACATAAATAAAGGATCAACGTGCAATAATCAACCATGAAGATTATAAATAGAAGGACCTTACCATATGTTTCGACAAAAAAACTAAGTGTGTTCTACCGAAGACAAATATGATGAACTTTCTTAACCTACGATGAATTAGAGAGTACTCAAGCCAAAATAATTTTATTCTTTAGTTGTGGGAGTTAGCATTTTATTTATAGGTAAAAATAATCACAAATCATTCTTATTTCTAAAATTCAAGGAATATTTCAGTTATAAGGATAAAAAAAATTATAAAGATAATAACAAAAGATTACAAAAATAATAACCACATATAAGATATCCTTTTTTGATAATAAAATTTAAACTAAATATAGACCAAATTTAGGCCCAATTCCAAGACCCATAAACTTTAAGTTGACTTTTCGTCGTTTAATATCATATTTGAGTATGTGGTCAGCCCTAAATCACTCGGACGATACACAACTCTCTAACCTTGAGTCATCACCTTGCTGGGATGAAATGTTATTATAAATTGTCCACCATCTTCTAGTATTGTGTCATACCTTTACTTTTTCTCATATTTAGCTGCCCAATAATTTATGGCCTCATTTACCTTACTTTTTAGCCGAGCTAAGTTAGTTGCTTTAAACGGTCGTTCACGCCCCTTAAGTCGAGCTTGGAGTTTCTTTTGTCGTGTTGTCAGATTGGTAATTCTTGAGCCCTCAACATCAAGAGAAACAATACAAATAACACACACACACACACACACACACACACACACACACACACACACACACACATATATATATATATATATATATATATATTGACAAGTTTATCAGGATCAATAACCTTCACGAGCCTCAGTGAATAAAGGTGTGAAAACTTACCTATCATATGCACTTGATGTTTCAATAGAGAAAAATGGTAAAATCAAATACAAAGTAACTTTTGGTAAATTGAGAATAATGCTTGGTAACCACCCAACCATTTTTAACTCATTATCACCTTTCATGAATGTCTTTCAATAAGGAAAGTAATTGAATAAGTTAAAATATCTATATTGTCGAACTATGAGCTTTTCATGATAATATTTCTATTGACGGTCAGAGCTTAATTATCATTCAAGCATTGCAATTTTTCAAAGCTAAAAAGATACAAGTAATACAATGTAAGTGTGTCTTGTTTTGAGCCCTTAACATATGAATATTAAACATACTTTAAACTTAGAACAATATGTATGGTGCTTGCGTATAACGTACCTCTGGTTGAACCCAAAGAGGAAAAATAAGGAGCCCTTAGTATATGTTGCAAAAACTAACTCAAAGCACACAACTCAGAATGTAACTAAGCCCTCATCATGTAATGCAAAAACTAACTTAAAGCACATCGCTTAGAATGTAACCGAGCCCTCAGCATATAATATGAAAATGAATTGTATAATTTGCTCGGAATGTGTCCAAACCCTCAGTATATAATACAAAACTTAAATCACACTACCTTGCTTAGAATGTTTTCGAGCCCTCAACATATAATATGAAAATGTAGTGTGAACTATACTTACCTCAAGTTGAAATGGTTCATTCTTGACTTTCTTGTACTACTTCTTGTTCATAGGATGCTTTGAGCTTTCATTGACATCTCCTGTCTTTCTTCATATATATATATATATATATATATATATATATATATATATATATATATATATATATATATATATATATATATATTCAACGTGGTTGGTTCTCAATGTATATCTAGAGTGGTTGGTTCTCTATAAAATGTATATGTATATCCAACGTGACTGGTTCTCATTGAAATGTATATCCAGCATGGCTGGTTCTCAATAAAATGTATATGTATATCCAATGTGGTTGGTTCTCGATGTATATCTAGCATGACATGATTTTCAATCAATATCAAAGTGTGTTTTTTCTTTCTAAACTCGTATATATATATATATATATATATATATATATATATATATATATATATATATATATATATATATATATATATATATATATCCAAATATATTGAAAAGAGAAACAAGTTTTAGATGTATGTTTTTTTAAATTATTTTGAAGTAAATAGATATTTAAAATGAAAGAATATATGAAAAGTAAATTTTAATTAAAAAAATAATATCATACTCTTCACTTTTAACTTAAAATTTTCTTCAAAGTACAAAATTTAATTCTTCATTTTAGTACACTATTAACAAAATATTTATTTCATGACATTTTTCTACATGTTTTATTATCACCATTATTAATTTATTTATGAAGTTCTTATTACTTATTTAATTAAAGTTATTAAAATCTGTCCAAGGCATTTGTATACTTTAGCTACAAGGTACAATATATGAAGTATATATTTAGCAATCTTTATGACAATTACCTATGATGATTTATTGCATATCACTGTATACATGTTCTATAAACTATATAATATAATTACCCGACCACCATGTCCATTTCATAAGCTAACGTAATTATAAGTCTATCCAATTTTTGTCCTTTAATTTCATACACATGCAAAATATATATTTTCTTTCACACTAAAATCATAATAATACAAGAAAATAAAATATTCATTCTTATTATAATTATAATATTACAACATCAAACGTGACACTGAACTCTAACTACCAGCTAATTGTTTGACCATGAAATGGTTAACATGAGAAAGAAACTGAGAAGCTTCGGGTAAATATGGAAACAAGTGAAACCCATGGATCATATTCGGGTATTCAATTATCTCAACGTCCTTACCCGATTTTCTTAACCATTCATAGTATCTTCTTTGCCAATCCTTTAATGGGTCAAAACCCGCCACAATCAAAAGCGTCTTCGGATAGTTCAAACCGGAAATATCCACGGCATTGGGCCCACTCACATTAACCACTTCGTGGTCACGGTCCGACCCGTTGGGCAAATAGGATTTCCAATACCAATCGGTTACTTCCAACGAAACTAATGGGTCTTGCGTTATTCCGATCTCTGATTCAACTCGCTCTTGCCCTCCAAAAAACGGTTCAATCGAAACCAACCCGATTACTCTCACGAACCGGAGCTTCTCTTTACAAACCCGAATGGCCACGTGGTGTGCTGTGTTCCCGCCCGAACTATCACCCACCAAAAAACACTTACCAACGTTACCCAAAGTGGCGCCGTTTTCGTCGAGGTATTTAACGACGTCGAAACCATCGTCGTTTTGGGAAGGGTAACGGTGTTCGGGGGCTAGGCGGTAGTTAACGGAGACGATGACGGCGTTGATGGAGCGGCACAAGGAGCGGCAGAAAGCGTCGTACGTGGTTGTGGCCGGGGAGAGGAACGCGAAGCCGCCGCCGTGGAAGAAGACGACGACAGGAAGGGTGGCGGCAGAGGCGGAAGCGGAGGGGGAGAAGAGGCGAAACCAGAGGTTGCGTGTGGCATCGACAGTGACGTCGGAGGTGGTGACGCCGTCGATAGGGTTGGGATTAGGAGGGAGCTGGGGGTCGAAGAGGTTGAAGAGACGGCGGTTGACGGTGCCGTTAGAGCGGCGAGAGGCTTTGAGAAGGAGAGAAAGCAGAGAGGTCATTACGCGGAGCTTCCATGGAATGGTTGGTTTGGTGGGTGCAGCCATTGCTTGTGGTGGTGAGTTGACTCGGTGAGTGAAACGAGCAAGTTAAGAAGTGGCAGTGAGAAGATTTTTCGCACTACTACCCCGTTGATGTTCTCATATGGATAGGATTCCGTTTACGTAAATATTTTAAAACAAACATTACATAAAATAAATTGATTTTTTTAATTACAGAAATATATAAATTTATTGTTTGTTCCATGTTAGAATTAAACAAGAGGGGAATATATTTTAATTAAATTTGATTATGAATATTTATTATAAATATATGTATAAGGAAAATAATTTTTTAACGAAAACTTTTTCTTATAATATAAAAGTGTCATTTTTTTTAAGTAACTTTTTACTTTTTATTTTCTTATTTTGTTATATTTGTAAACCATTTAAAAAAGTAACATTTAAAATTAGATAATTATCAAAATTTAATTCTCGACATATCACTGTCTAACATATCATTGTCTATGTCCTATGTATAAATATCTAATAAATTCTTAGCTCTAGCTGTTGAGACGAGGGTGGTTGGTTATGTCACGTCATGCATTAACTTCCTTATCTTAACTAGTCCGAGACCACGAGCAAGTTATTTTGGTTTTTGTTTTTGTTTTTGTTTTTAATTTTTAAATTTGATTAGTAAAATTACATTAATTTATTATTGTATTTTAATAGATAATTTATTTGCATAATAAATCTTTGAATGAAATTCAATGTTTTTTAATAAATGTATGCTTTATGTCCGAAAAACATGTACGTTACAATAAAGTTTGATAGTATACGAGGAATATTTTAATTTGTGTAAGAAAATTTATAGTGAAGTTGTTATAGTTATAAAATCATCGAAGGGCTATTTGTTATTGGAACTATGATATGCACATGTAGCTCCATTTATTTAAAATGATCAATTTATCTTTTTTAATGTAATAATTATAGTTTTTAAAATATATTTTTTATTATGTATGCTAGTATAAAAAGTATATTACCCATATTATGAATCGTATAATTTAAAATAATACTAGTTGAAATTTGTGATGTAAAAGTTATAGTTGTAATAACTAAATCATGAAAATCATAATGTAAAATAAATATCTAATTAAGAAATGATAATATCACTAAAATAATTTAAAGTTATTGATTTAAAATATGATTTATAATTTAAATTTACAAAAAGTAAAATATGTAAAATCAAAATATACTTATGAAAACACATGGTATATTAGAGATGTGTTGTATTACAAAAAAATTATATTTGTAGTGTAATATCATGTAAAATCTATTTTCTTTCATAAATAACTCCAAATTTCCAAATTCTAATTCTTTTGTTTTCAAAAAGAAGTAAAAACTCTTTTTTTTTTCCTTTTCCACAATTCCATACCCATTTTTGAACCTCTACCTTTTACTCTCTGTTTATTCGTTTGTAGAATCAAGATTTTAGGGTCGTTTTTCGCAGTGAGGCAGTTGATTCTTATCGATCAATTTCTTGTTTGGAGTAAGTTAGTTTTTCTTGCCTTTTTCGCTTCTTCTACATGCATGCAAGTCTTCCTTGCTTACATTTGCCTCTTTTATTTCCATCTTGTATCTCTTCTAATCGGTGGTTATGTGGGCAAGATCAGATTTTTTTTCATTGTGTTAGGTCGAGGTTAACCTTTCGCGAGTTTGAAGGTGTCTCGAGGGTTCTTAAAGCTCGTTATCTTCGGAGGTGAAGGGAGCTAGGTTTTCACAAATTGCATGATGGTTTTTTTGCCAAATTTGTTGCTTGCATGTTAAATTTATGTTATGGGTACTGTTGTTATGATGCATAATGGGTGTTTTGATCCATGAGCTATTTACTTTATTCCTTATGAGTGTGAAGGGAGAAATCTCTAATTTTTTACATGTCTTGATTTGTACGTGTTATGAAAAATTGGGAGTTTTTTTGAATGCATGTTAACTAAGGTATATTTCTATTATTTAGAGGTTGTAACTAGTTTGAGATTGTTTTTGACTTGATATAATTGAGTTTGGTTGTTGGGCAGTGACAAAACTGCATATTTTGAGCTTTTGTGTTTGCAGACTCGTTGGGCAAGCAAATGACGTGCTTAGCGAGTGCCAAAATTAATTTTAACAGAGAGTTTTCCTCACTGGGTGAGCAATCCTCTCGCTGGGCAGGTGGGTTTTTCCAGCTTTGAGTCATGCAAAATTTTCAATTCTCGTTTCGTTAATCGTCGGATCAAGTTGAAAAATTGTACAACAAGTTCTAAACATATGATGCTTTGTTTTGATCGATGTGCTCTTTGTTTGAAAGTTTATAGTGAAAACAATTTTTTCTTGTAAGGTTCCTGTACATTAGGTTATTGACAACTTTGACATTTGTCACTTGTTTAGTGTATAACTTTTTCTACAACTACGCAATTGGATTGATTATTTTTTGCATTGAGTTCTTGATTCGATTATCTTTCATTTGAATGTGAGAACATAATTTTTTGAGCTTTGTACAAATTGCAGTTTTATTTTTAAAACCCTCAACCAATTTTCATAGGTGTTGTTAAGTTATTGTGTAAATTACTTGGTGATTAGTGAATGTGTGAGGATGATATGAACTTTTGGAATACAATGATGTATGAAACTGTGATGATGATGACCTTGCCAATGGATATGTGTGTTTTACATTGATGATATAATGTATGAGACTTGTTTAACTATGAATTGAGAATGATGAAACAATTTTCATGGAAAAAACCTTTTAAAGTATGCGTGTTTTGGTGTGCATTGATGTAGGCACTCAAAATTTGGAAGTTTATCCTGACACTCTACTAATCATTCAAATTCATGTAGAGGAAATAAATTAAGAGTAGAGAGTAGCAGAAGGTCCTGGTTGGAAGAACCATTTGTAGTTTTAGGAACCTGTGTAGGATTAACCTTGTGGGTGGAGGTTATGCATCAAAAGTGTCAAAGCTTCCAAGTAGTTATCTCAATGTTGGTTATCTGGATAACTGAGTGTAATGGGTCTTTCACGATATGACTTGTTGCTCATAATATTGTGAATTACTATCTCCCTAATATGATTTAATTTATGATAAATGGAATATTTATTTTTATATTACCTTACCCTCTCTTGTTTGTGCATGTGTGTGTGTTTCTTGTGTTGTTGTTCTTCTTTTGCAATGATCACTAATATTTGGTGTGAACAGATGATGATTTAGGTGTTGACTCCCATAGTGATGGTGATAACAGTGCAATTGTTTAGATTTTAGCTAGCATTTTGCTACTTGTTATCTTTTGAAAACTCTGTAGTTATCACTCTTTCTAGCTCATATTCTTAGGCTGAATTTGAACTTATCTTTTTTACAATTTTATCTTTATGGATGTCTATAAATGAAGTGATTTATATACTTTATGTATGTTTTTTTTATATAGTAACCATATAAGATTCTGTCAAATCGTTTAGACTATTATTTTGGAGTGTTATAGGTAGTTTAATGGTATATTCAATAAAGTTCAAGGTTGGGTTTAATTATTGTTTGTTGAAACTTGTCTAGTTTATTTACTAAGCTTAATTTTTTTTTCTTTTTATTGAATTGGAACTTGAATAGAACTATTTATTGCTTCATTTTATTAAATTTCCTTGAATATTCATATAATAAACATAATAAACATGGCAAACAATACATTATTTAAGTAATAAATATTCAAAGTAAATAATGATGATTTATTAGAAAATTTTCCTCAAGTTATGTTGTTTCGTAAGTTATGGTATTACACAATACACTAGTCGTATAATTTTAGTATGAGAAGTTTAATATATTTTGGTTTCTAAAATTGAATTTGAGACTCACTCGGGGAAATAGACCTTAATTTCATTCTTTGGTATTTCACAAACCTATTATCTCTTGTAATAAAATAATAATAAGTGTTTCTAGAACTATAAAGATAACTTCTCATAAAGAAACAAAAATTATATATAAATATAATAGAATTTCAACATCATGCTCCATAAAAAAATTAAAATGTTCTTTGCAGATAAAAAATAAAAAATTCTAAAGGGATATTGAATGTTACTGACTTAAGCAATATTTCTCTAGTTTTTGTTAGAACATTTTGATAATGTATGTGAGAATCAGTAAAACACTTCCCCACAACACTTCTCTCTCTCTCTCTCTCTCTATATATATATATATATATATATATATATATATATATATATATATATATATATTAATATATTAATATATTAATATATTAATATTGATGTTTCACATACATAACTATTTATATTTTTTATATTTTAAACAAGGTGAAATATTAATTACTTAGATAAAGTTAAAATATTTATAATACTAGTTTTACTTAAAACAAAATATATATTTATTTATATGAAATTATAATTTTTATTATTTTGATAAATGACATAATAATATCTTTACTCTTATATATGATGTATGTACTATATGTGTCAACTGTTACAAATCCAATGAAATTGGATATAATAAATCAGACGGTTGAAGAGAAAACTGATTGATCATTGTTAAAGTCAGTTAAACACACAATTAGCATAAACAAGTTAGTAAACAAGTTTAAAGGGAATTAGGTTGTAACTAGGTCGTCCTTAATCAAAAGTCATAGAGAAAACTATAACTACAGTCAAATGTATGGTTGTTTGTTGGTACATTCATTATACATTTATTATATCATTAACTATTTCGATTGAGTTTAAACTAACTTTAGCATCAAAGTACTTGTAAGAGGTACTTCGATCAGTTGACGAACATATTACTTTAGCAAGAAGAGGGTCGCATTGAAGCGAGAAAATCAATAAATTATTTTAGTGGATGTTTGATCCAATACTCGAAACAATTTAAACAATTTCTTTTATAAAAAAATGTTAATTTGATGATTAAGAAGAACTTTTGTTTAGAGAAATTATTTGCTTGTAAGAAGTTTTATATTGTGTGTAGAAAAAAAATTATATAATAAGAGACATCTAAATAAAGTCATCTTAGAGATCAATATGAATGTTGACATTCGAGCTATGTTGATACTCCAGAGTCCATTAATCATTTGTCTTCATGAAACATAAACAAATTATATTTATTATAAAAAAATATAAATAAATATGTGGAAGTAAAATATTAAACCACTTATATTATTTTTTATGAATCAAAATAAAAATAACTAATTTTTCACCATAAAAATTTTCTTTAGGAAAAACATGGGAAACTTTGAAATTGATTTGAAATTGATATGATTACAAAAATAATAAAAGACATTTAAATGTAAGAGTATAGATAAATAATTTTAAAATATTTACTTAACTTTACTTTCAAATATAACATGGAAGTATATTGTTATGAAATTTAATTAATTTATTGGACAAGTACAAATTTAGATTTAACAAATTTTGCTACCATCTAAAGGTCAGATCCTTTTGAAGGAATGTTTATTTTATTTTTGTCTGTATTTTCAAGATACCTATTTATCAAGTTTTTTTTTTTTCCTAAACTCATACATATCAAATATATCGAAGAACGAAAATAGTTGCAGTAGTTTACTTATGTTCTATTTTTTAAAATTATTTTAAAGTAAAAAATATATATATAAAAGCGAAAAGATATGTTAATAAATAATTGAATTCTTCACTTTAGTACACTATCAACACAATACTTATTTCTTGGTATTTTTTCGCGTGTTTATTATTATCATTATTATAAATTTATTTACAAAGTTCTTATTATTGATTTAATTAAAGTTAGTAAAACTTACTTAAGGCATTCGCATACTTTGGTTACAAAATATATGAATAAAGTTATATTTTTATGACACTTACAATAATTGCATACGACTAAATACATCTTCAATAACTATGTAATATGATTACCCAGCTCCATTTCACAACCCAACATAAACATAATGCAATTTACGTCTTTTTATTTCACACTAAAAAACCATAATATTATAAGAAAATAAAATCTTATTACCATAATTATAATATTACAATATCAAACATGACACTAAACTCTAACTACCAGCAACTTGTTTTTTGACGAAATGGTTGAAGTCAGAAAGAAACTGAGAAGCCTCGGGTAAAATCGGAAACAATTGAAACGCATGGATCATATTCGGGTATTCAATTATTTCAACATCCTTACCCGATTTCCTTAACCATTCATAGTACTTTTTTCGCCAATCCTGTATTGGGTCACAACCCGCCACAGCCAAGAGAGTTTTCGGATAGTCCAAACCCGAAATATCCACCCCGTTGGGTCCACTCACATTAACCGCTCCGTGGTCACGGTTCGACCCGCTGGGCAAAAAAGCCCTCCAATACCAATCTGTTATTTCGTACGAAACCATCGGGTCTCGCTTGAATTTTTTAAATTAAACAAATATATACAATTTATGTAAAAGTTACACAATTAATTAATCAGTAATAATATGAAAGATAGATTATAAAGTAATTATTATAACAAATATATAAATATATGAATGTATGTAGTAAAAGAATGTAACAAAATATCTAAGGCAGAATTCTTATCTTTTGGCTATCCTAGGAATGGTTGGTTCTATCACCTCATGTCTTAGTTTCTTATCTCAATTTCAAATTACACGTGAAAAACATGTGAGCACATTGGAATTTTCTATGCAATCATCATATAATTAAAAGATGTTGATTTTGTAATAACTAATTTAAAGATTATTAAAAGACAGAAAACATAAAATCAAAGATCTATTGGCCTAAAATGTATTTCATCAAACTAGAACACTAAATTTAGGGAATACCTTGTTTTAACTGAAATCACCAAAATACTGTTTTCATATTTGTACTAAATAAGCAACTTTCATCGAACAAACATTTGAAACAAAATAAGTGTCCGTGTTGGCACATGTTGTCGTTCTTCTGCAATTTTCCCATCTGAAGCTTTTCTCATTCTTGGAAACGCAGGAACGACAATGGTGCCATCCAAAGGGTCTGAAACGGCAAAACCCAAACCGGCTATGCCATGGAAGGCACGCATTTCAATAAGCTTTATTTCTACGATCACCGACGCCGCGCGCCGCTCTAACGGCACCATTAATCGCTGTCTAACCAACCTTCTCGATATCAAGGCCCAAGCCTGCTCCTCCGCCGTTAATGGTGTTACCTCCAAAGATGTCACCATTCACGCCGAAAACAAACTCTGGTTCCGCGTCTTCGCCCCCGCAGTCTCCCCCGCCGCCGGCACTCTCCCCGTCGTCGTCTACTTTCACGGAGGCGGCTTCGCGTTCCTCTCGCCGGACTCCTTCGGCTACGACGCCGTCTGTCGCCGAATCTGCCGCCACGTCCCCGCCGTTGTGCTCTCTGTTAATTACCGCCTCACACCGGAGCACCGGTACCCGTCGCAGTACGACGACGGCCAGAATTTCCTCCACTTCCTTGACGAGAATCGCATGGTACTGCCGGAGAACGCTGATGTGTCAAAATGTTTCCTTGCCGGCGACAGCGCCGGTGCTAACTTAGCTCACAACGTCGCAGTTCGGGTCGGGAAGATGGGAATCCGGGAAAATCTAGTTGAGAATTCGGGGTTTCGGAGAATCCAGGTCCTCGGGTTGGTGACGATCCAGCCATTTTTCGGCGGGGAGGAGCGGACGGAGGCTGAGGTGAAGTTTGAAGGTGCGCCGCTGGTGTCAATGGAGAGGGCCGATTGGATGTGGAAGGCGTTTTTGCCTGACGGATCGGATCGTGATCACGGAGCATGCAACGTGAGTGGGCCGAATTCGGAGGATTTGTCGGGTTTGGATTACCCGGATACCCTTGTGATTGTGGGTGGGTTTGATCCTTTACAAGATTGGCAAAGAAGGTATTACGAGTGGTTAACAAAATCGGGTAAAAAGGCCCAATTGGTTGAATATCCGAAAATGTTTCATGCTTTTTATGTTTTTCCTGACTTGCCTGAGTCTTCTCAAATGATGACACAGATCAAGGATTTCATTAACAAGAAACTCGCCCAATAGAATAAATTAATGTTGTTAGTTATCTCTTTTTACAGTGGTAGTGGTCAAATAATACCAATTGAGCCATGCTTTGTTTAAGAAAATTGTGTTTTGTTTGTGTTTGTTGCAGCTATTTATTATAGGAAGTAGAGAAAAAAAACATTTTTATTCTTTTATATTTAATAATAATAATAATAATAATTGAGTGTATTATGAAATTGAAATTTTGAAAATTTTGAAAAATATAAGTAAATTAATTGGGTGTATTAGGTCCAAGACCGAAGGGGCCTTAAGTAAAAGAATTGAAAGATATTTTTGTCTATAGTAATGAACTTCTAGAAAGCTGAGGTCAGGGAATTGTGTAGTGATAGGTCATAGGCCAATTGAGATTTAGGTCTAAGATGAGGAGGCTTTAAGTAAAATTGTTTATGGGTTTGTTTATACATTCCTAATGTAAAATGAGGATTTTAAGTCAATTATTGTGATGATTTTTTAAGGTATGTTAGGGGACGTGAATTAGTGGGATGGACCATTATTAAAAATACTTGAATAGGAGAGGGTAAAATAAGAAGTTGAGGAGGTGGTCACCTGACTAAGAAGCAATCATATATATATATAATCTTAAAAATTGATTAGAATATTTTGAATAACACATTAAAATTAAATTAGTTATACATTAAAATTAATATATTTATATATATAGATATATATATTTTAATATATTTTATGAATTTGATACCTCTAAAATCTGTATATATTTATCTTGCATTTAAATATGTTTTTTTAGTTTTTGAGTCTTGATGCGAAATTAGAATTCGTTCATCGTCCAAAACTTCAATATATTTTAATCTTTAAACTTTAAAAATGAATAAATATAGTTCTTTAAATTAAATTAAATTACGTTAAATGCTTTTGAAGTGTTAAACACGTTCATGCTAGTACTTTTATTGTTTATATTATCTAACATGTTCCCGCTTCAATAACTATTTGGAAACGTGTTTAATACATAAAAGAATTATATTTATTCATTTATAAAGTTTAAGAACCAAAATGTTTCAAAGTTTCAAATAATGACGAATTTCAATCTCGTGTCAAAATTCAGTGATTAGAAACATACTTAATCATTTATCTTGACGCTTCTTAAATTTTGTCTAAAGATCCGTCACTTGTATATATATATATATATATATATGTATATATATATATATATATATATATATATATATATATATATATATATATATATATATATATATATATATAAGCAAATTTTTATCTCGTTCTCTCAACCATATTTCCATTTTCATAACCAAATAATACAAAGAATTTGGTGGATCTCAAAAAACACAAAGTACATGAATGATACAGGAATCATGGAAGAAGAAATTATGAACATCCATGAAGAAGAGTACATTTTGAAACTAGTCAAAAGGAAAAGACAACATATAGTTGATAACTCTAGCAAATAAATGTTAGACTATGAATCACAAAGATCAATCATATAAACTGTACTCACCAAGAACACGACGGTAATAAGACAAGGGAAGAAATGTAGACATGGTGATGGAGATATGTAGAAGGGTAGCATCGTCATAAAGTCGACATGGTGATGAAGAAATGTAAACATGGTGATGGAGAGATATAGAAGGGTAGCATCGTCATAAAGCCGACGTGGTGATGAAGAAATGTAGACATGGTGATGGAGATATGTAGAAAGGTAGCATCGTCATAAAGCAGACCAAATCAGAACTGATAAGATTGCAAAGATGAGATTGGTGATTGTTATAGATATATTAGTTGTTATTTGGGCTAGTTGATGTAATATTTTAGTTGAGATTTAGAAAGATATTTGTGATTATCTTTAAGATTATTATGTATTAATTATGTATATCTATGATATTTGTAACTGATTTACCTATTATAAATAAGAATGTTACTCCCATGATCCAGGAACATATTATTTTTTACCTAAGCATATCTTAAGCTAAGGTTAAAGATATTTCTTTCTTTTTGTTTTTGGTTAAGAATTATTCAGCACTTTTCTTGACCAGAACATAAACCAAACCCTAAATTAATTGAACAGTTCTCAATACTTAAACAAACAAAACGAGAAAGGTACCTCATTATTGAGAGAGTAGGTGGAAAATTAGCACTTGTAGAACACATGAAATCAATAAAAGATCCATGGTAAGTGTGTTGAGACCATGTTGTTCTCTTTCTGGTAGGTTATTCTAAAACGTATTTCATATCTAAGTGTAATGTTACGTCATAATAATAAACTGATTAATGGGATATCAATTTTATATCCTTGTCAATAGAGACCAGGGACCTCTCAACAAGTTCCTGAATACTTAAGTCTATCACAGACCGTTCATTGAACAATCCAACCCATCACGGATCATTCATCAGAAACTCAATATATATTATCCATAAATTAATAATAATTGGACAATATAATTGATATTTACAAATAATATAATTTATTAATTAATAGTAATCCATAATAATAATAATAATAATAATAAAATAGAGAATAATAATTTTATATAATAAAATTATATAAAATACAACAATAAATTCTAAGAAGAAAGGTGATATCGAGGTTATCAAAAAGAACATAATTAGTTATTCATTCACTATTTATTTAAAGTTATATAAAAACTAACAATCAATTTTGACGACGATTTCAAATGTCAAAGAACTCATCCCTTCAAATTGTATATACTATGAGTAATCATGATGAGTACTTCCAAACAAGATTCAATGAAACAGAAAAATAATGTATTTCACCATTACAAATATTTATTGTGGTGATTCGTATACCGACTAACATATGTAATGTAATTGAATATGTTCAAATTAGTGAAAAAAAACTACCATAAAATGGCAAGAGAAATTTGTCAAAGGTACCACCAAATTATTTGGGCCAACGTATTCGACAAGATCTAAGATAAATAACATTCAATACTAACCACCGTTAGGGAAGATACATTTTTCAAGATTTAAGGTTTAATTGATTATATACATTAGGAATGAAAATGTTCTATATAACTTACAAAAGACAATAGACTCGAGATAATCATAATAAACACACTATCATATACATCAAAAGACTTGTAGATTTAACATTAATATTTTTTATATTATGTACTTAAGTAATAACATTAACATTTTAAATCGAACTCATTTATTTAATATCGTCTTAAATGTTCGTATAAGTTTGTAATTTATTATAAATAAAAGACAATATAATGTCTAACATATAAAATATATCTTATACAAACTACCTTAAAGACTATTCCAATGTTCTTACTAGAAAAAGACATTAATATTATTAAAAATTGAGTTATTATTGGAAAGAAAAATGGGTTGAGTTGATAAAGTTGATGTAACATATTGAACCAAATTATTATTTTTGTGATAAATTTGTCCACATGTTCCCAATTTGTTGTCTTGCTAAATATGTTGGTGTATAGTATGTGCACCATAAGTATATAATTATATTTCCCTCACCATAAAATAATTATTTTTTTGAAAGCGACTTTCAATATAAACCACACAATTAGCCAACTGGGTAAGAATTAGCAATGAAAAGGGACGGTGTATCAAACTAAAAAAAAATGGATTTTTTTGATGATTTTTCCTATACTGTTTCTCTGTTTTTCTATCATATATTTTTTATATATCGATTATCATTAATTTTGATATTTAAAAATATATTAAAAAAATATTTTAAATATTAGTATATTTTTAATACTCAACACAAAAAAAAAAAGATAATTTTTTATTAAAACTAACGGCTAATTAATTTTCGAGCAACAGATAATAGAACAGGGATATAAACCTTACAACAATAAAACTGATTTTTCATTTATAAAGATTCAAACTAGCATATACTACTAAACAACACACCTTAATCATCATCACAACCTTAAACCCGAAACTAATGATAAAAATTTAGAAATACAAAATACTAAATATTTTTAAGGCCTAAAGAAAAAAATTTGCAAAACCTCAACGGTAGACTCCAACAGTTATATGAAATCTTTGATTTTTGAACTCACAGTGATAATTTCAAATCAGAGATTCTGTTGGTGATGAAATCTTTGACCTGTGAGATCAATTGAGATGATTCTGGCAATTCAGGGAAAATATAAAATGCATGAATCATGGTTGGATATTCAATTAGTTGTGCCTTTTTCCCTGATTTTTTCAACCACTCACAATACCTTCTTTGCCAATCTTGTAACGGGTCAAATCCACCCACAATCACAAGGGTATTCGGGTAATCCAGACCCGACAAATCCTCCGAATTCGCTCCGCTCACATTTACCGCCCAGTGATCGCGATCTGATCCCTCCGGCAAAAACGCCTTCCACAGCCAATCGGTTCTTGACGTCGACACCAGCGGCGCACCCTCAAATTTCACCTCCGCGGCAGTACGCTCCTCCCCGCCAAACCACGGCTGAATGGAAACCAACCCGACGAGCCGAACTCCACGGAGACCCGACTTGGCGACCCGGACCGCCACCTGGTGAGCCAAATTCGCGCCGGCGCTGTCGCCAGCGAGGAAGCACTTTGACAAATCAGCATATTCCGGCAGCACCGCGGGATTCTCGGCAAGGAACTTGAGGACGTCCTCGCCGTCGTCGTATTGCGAAGGGAACCGGTGCTCCGGCGTGTGGCGATAGTTCACAGAGACAATAACGGCAGGGATCCGGCGGCAGAATCGGCGGCACACGGCGTCATAAGCAAAGGAGTCCGGCGAGAGGAAAGCGAAGCCGCCGCCGTGGAAGAAAATGACGACGGGAAGAACGCCGTCACCGGAGTAGCCTTTGGGAGTAAAGACGCGAATCCAGAGGTTTCTGTTGGCGTCAACAGTGACGTCTTTAGTAGAAACGCCGTTAACGGATTTGGCTTTGGATGGGGTCTTGTAATCGAGGAATTTCATGAAACCGCGATTAACGGTGCCGTCGCAGCGGCGCGCAAAATCCGTTACGGCGGAGAGAAAGGATAACGTAACTCGGGTTTTGAGAGGCAGAACAAGCTTTGGTTTTTCCGTTTGAGAAGGCATTGTTTGTGTCTTGTTTGGTTCTTTGTGACAATGGAAGTGTGAGCCTTAGTTTAATAGTCCTGCAATAACAGCCGCTATGGTAGTTGGTAATCTTTCCAAAGAAAAACGAGAGATGTGGGGTCCACAACTTTTATTTTTATTAAAAAATAATTAAATTTCTTTTTTTATTCTTGCAGAAGTAAATGAACATTCTTATTTTGTAAATAATTTCTTTTAATATCATTTTGTAATTTATACATAGTATAAAGATGTTTAGGGTGCATTATTTCTGATATTAAACCTTTTATTGTTCTAATAACCGTCTTACTATCTCAGTCCCATCTATATAATTTTAAATGAAAAAAAGAAAAGTTTTATGTGAAGTTACTAAATAAATTATCATTAATCTATTGATGAGATTAATATTTTATTTACACATTATTGATGTCCATAATGGGTCTTTCTTTTGGGAACGTGTTATTTGCGGAATATATGCAAAATTGAAACCATTCCTTACGTGATCTCAATATTTTACACCTACCATATAAGGTTGCTTGCTATTATCATCTAAACAACAAACAAATTTATTTTTCTTTCTTTGGATTGTGAGAGGAAAAAGTTGTACAACATTAAATTAGATAAAGTATTTTTAAAACTAAATTTTCTTGGTTTCTTAACTTAATTGGAAATCCGTGTATACATACATACATATATACATATATATATATATATATATAAAATAAATAAATAAAAATCTGTTAGAACCTCTAATCTAATAATGGTTCTAAATTATTGGTTTTTGTATATGGTCTTCCTCTTCTTCTTCTTGTATATGGTCTTCTTCTTCTTACTTACTTACTATATATAAATTTGGTCACCTGTTAATTATCAAATCATATTTATAGTTATTACATATAAATATTGAATATATTTTATATTGTTTAAGATAGTAAGCATTACCATAAATGAATAGGATACATAGTAAACAGGGGTGAGAAAATAATTGGTTTTATTATAACATGGATTATGTGGGTTAAAATAATATTCACCACATTTTATAAAATTATCTTAATTATTAAAAAAAAGTATTTGTAGTTCTCAAATAAGTTACACTGATACCTATTCAATTGTTGTGATAGATTAAACAGCTTTTTTTTTTGGGATTAACTAAAATTAAAAAAAATATAAATATAAAAGTTATTTAAGAATAAAAAATACTAAATTAAGAAGAACATAATTTCATTCGATAAAATTTAAAAGATGCATAAAATAAAGAAAATATCTTAATTTCTTTTATTTAACATATCTAAGAATAAATAATAAGAATAAACTTGTACACGAATTATGAAAAATTACAAGTATTATAAATATTTCACGTATTTTCGCTTATCTTTTCACCCATTATTTATATATATATATATATATATATATATATATATATATATATATATATATATATATATAATCATCCTTGTATCTTATTTATCAAATATCGTCTTCTTTCTTGATATTGTACTACCGTGATAATAATTATGTTCCGATATATTTAATAATTCTCCATTATTTAAGAGTTAAGATTAAAAAGATTAAATGTAGTTTGAATTCTTCTTCTTTCTCTTATATTTTTAGACATTTTAAAGAAATGGGATGATTGATCCTAACAATGTTGTCATTCTCTTCATCATTCGAAACGTTTTTTGAAAACAATTCCCTGAGACATGATGATTAGTACAAAATTTGTTTTAGATACTATTATCTTCTCACTCAACAAATTTGTTTACATATTAAGGGTTTTTTTTTTCAATTTCTCTATTTTTTGTAAATATAAAAATTATTATTTTTAATAACTAAATATCTTTAGAATTGAGTTCTCAACCGAAGTAAGCGTGTCAACAAAATATATTTGAATTTTCGTGTCTGGATCAATGATATTCTTCAACTCTGCAGCAGAAGTAGATAGGTTTCTTACCTGTATAATGTACAAGCCACATTGTCAATGGTGTGTAAGGACCATTTCATCATAAGAAAAAGAGACAAAAAAAGGGAGAAGAGAATTAAAGAACTGCAACTAAGTGTTACTTCATTCATTCTGTTACAAATAGATATTGTATATAATGAGAATTAAATATGTAATAATAGAAAAATACATTTTTAATTTTTTCTTCTTCTTATTAATAATATATATATAATTTTAGAATTATCTAAATGTTTTATATGTTTGACATCTTACCAATAATATTATCTTTATATAAAATATTATAAAAGATTTAAATTGTTTAGTTATTTCTTTTCCCTTATTGCGAATTTCATAAAATCTTGCCACAGTTTGTTATTACTGAAGACGAGTTACATTTGATATATTATTTTTCCGATATATTGTTTCTTATATTTTAGTATTTTCATGGATATTGTTTCTTGCATTTTAACACTTTCAGTTTTTGTAAATCTTTTGTTCTATTTCAAAGGTCTAAACAATGCACAAGACCACACCTCTTTTCTTTCACATGCCCATGTACACCTAAGATTTGAAATTAACTATTATTTTGAAATTTGAAATTCTTCTCCAACCAACTAATGTTATGAATGTGTGTGGTACTCATCAATGATGTAACTGTATTGAACAGCAATATTTAATGGAATAGATAAAAAGTAGTTGAACTTGGTGCAAAAGATACATCATTTTCTTCAAATGGGGATGCTACATAGTTTCTTTTTTAACTTACTCTTTCTTTGTTTCCACCAAAAAAAAATATAAAAAAGTAAGATGGGTTATGTTTTGGTGAAAAGAAAAACAGTTTAGTAGTAGAAGAGATGATAGAAGATTAATTAACCAGAGTAATTGATTTGAGGTTTTTAACGTAAAGAACGTGAAAACCTAAACCTATTTCACATTGTTCCTTCCTATGTTGTAATTGATTCTAATTGATAGAATTTTGACATATATGCATTATAATTGATTCTTGTACCTCACCTACCATACCATACATAGTCATCTTCATCTTTCTCCCTTGCATGGTCCCACAGTGATAAAAACTCTAAGCATAAAGATAAAAGGGTACAAAATTTTATTCTCTGCAACAGTCATATTCTTCAATTCTGTGGCATAAGTAGAAGCCACGCAAATTTCCCAATGGTGTGATAGTGTGTAAGGATCATTCCATTATCACAACAACAACTATAAGAGAAAGAGACAAAAAAAAAAAAAAAAAAAAAAAAAAAAAAAAAAAAAAAAAAAAGGAAAAAGAGAATTAAAGAACTGCAAGTGCAAGTGTCATTTCATTCATTCTTTTACAAATAAGTATTATATATAATGACGATTAAACATTTAATAATAGAAAAATATATTTTTAATTTTGTTTCTTCTGTATTATATTAAATTTAGAATTGTCTATTATATTAAATGAAGTTTTTATATATTTGACTAGAGATGGTAAATTAACTTGTCTGGTACACATTATTTTAAGTTGTTATCGTTTTGATAAAAAATCATCTATGGGCTACGACTCAATCTTCTTAAATTGAGTATGGGTATATGAAGACGAGTATGGATATAAGGGGATGGGATGATTATGTATATACATGTAATGCTTTAGTTCTTGATTCTCATATTGCATTGATATATATATCATCATGTTTCCATTTAAATTATTTAAGTATTTGACTTGGTCTATATTTACAAAATTCACATAAAGTACTTTCTCTCTTATTATAATCTTGATTATATTTTTTATTTTTTTGTATGATTTTATATTCAAATAATGTATTATCAACTTCAATGAATAAAATAGATTTTATGTCTCACATTTGATTATTTTTACTTAATACTTTATTTATTACTTATTTTTTTCACATAAAAAAAAGTTTGACTCTTAATTTGAAGTATTCTATCAAGTTAGCCATTCACTTACTAGGTAACATAAAAACTTATCTTCTTTTTGTTAAAAAAATAGATCTGTCTAATATTCTTAACCACGAAGGGATCTGAATTGATTAATGAGTTTTTCACTTGTTTAATGTGAATCTTGAAGGAGTCTTTAAGTCTTAAAGCTCAATTAATCAATTTCGTTGTTATGGGTTAATGGACTGTTTAAAAACAATTAAGAAAGATTGTGATAGAAGAGAAAGAAGCAATACACCACAATTTATACTGGTTCGATTCAAAAAGAATCTACGTCCAGTCTTCTCCTAAGTAAATCCACTTTACCACTAATACAATTAGAATCCAAGAATTACAAGAACACCTATATAATTCTAGAACCTAAAACCCAAGAACTTGATCTACTAATCAAGAACTCCCCCTAGGAGCAATGCATCCACGCAATTGTACCTAGGCCTACACTTCACACAATGAAGCAACTGTAATCAGGAATACAATAAACAGAATCAACAAGAAACAAATACACCTATGTTGTGCAGATTTGACAATATGCTCCTTGATTCAAGCAAGACCCATCATGGTAGAATCAACTATCAATCTTCTTGGATCTGCACTTGAATGATCTTCCAGAATGATCAATCTCTCTGTGACTATCAGAAGGCTCTCTCTCAGAAGGAAAAACTGCGTGATTTGTCAATGCTGTCCAGTCCCAAAACAGATTCTAAAACCAGCTTTTATACAGAGTTTTCTGCTGTCATTAATTGATTAGCAATTTACCTAGTCGATTATCGTGAGTGTATTTTCATGGCCTTAGTGCAGTACTCACAACTAATCCATTAGTTAAACAACCAGCCATTCATGTTTGCACCAACAAGAGTGTAATGGTCCAAAGCAGCACAAAGCAGGCCTAATTTACATCTGATAAAGAAAAACTATTAGCCTAATGCATAACCTAACTAGACCAAATCTATGTTTTATTCTAATCCAGTAGACATCATCAAAACCATTCTTCATTCATAGGTGAAGTAGCTCTGCCTACCAACACTTTTATATTTTTTTATCCTCAATTTTTGTTTTATTTAAAAAACTTTAATTTTGCTATAACAACTTTTATCATCTCTCACCTATTCGACTATTTTTTATAAAATTTTATCAATCTTCAAGGTATTTCTTATTTTACCATATTATTAATTATACATTTTTTTCTTTGTACAATTTTATTCAATGATGTGTCAAATCATTTTTATCTTTTTTACTTATTTTTTTAATTTTTATTATGTAAAATATTTTTTTGATAATTCTTTATATAATATTTTTATTTTCTAATTCTTTTTCCCGTAAGTATAATTTTACCACTACAATTACATGAAAATCATTATTATAATATAATAATTTAATGTTCTCAAAATCATGTTTACACAATCCAACATATATTAGAACTTAAAAAAAAATAGTTTAAAACAACCTTGATTATATACAAAGATAACCCCATTTTTTTTGAAAGTTTTACCAGTTGCAAACCCTACTCACAAAGCCTTATTCTCCCTTCTTGGTAATAAATAAAACAAACATGTTTATGGTTTCAATCTTGTGTTGTAATGCAAGCAAAAGTAGATGAAAACCATGTGAATACCATAATGCAAAAGACAATTTTAGAAGCATTCTTAAGTTCAAACTCATTTTCATTGTTCCCACTTTAGGAATGAGCCCCACGACCTTAATAATGGGAAAAATGTTAATTCAACAACAACTAATACATTGAATATGGATAAAAAAAATAATTTAGAGGAAAAAAATGTCTTGATTTATAAAATTTGGAGGCTCTTTCTTTTCTAATATCCTGTTTGAAAAAAAAAAGTATTTTGGGAATTATCTTCATTATCATTTATTTTTTCTTGTAATTGTTAAGGGAATTATTTAATAATGTTAGATCTTATTATTATGTGTATTAAAAAGATTCGAGTGAACTAAATTAATTGGACTATTTATTAATGAGCCTTATTAGTTTGGATAGGATTAGGGATGGCAACGGGGCGGGGCGGGGACGAGTTTCACTATCCCATACCCATTCCCGTATAAAAAATTCATCCCCATCCCCATACCCAAACCCAACGGGTATCAAACTTTTTTCCCATCCCCATCCCCACCGGGTAACGGGTATAATCTCGTACCCATACCCGTACCCATGTTCTAACTACTTCAATATTAATTTTTATAAAAGAAAAAAAATTACGGTAAAGAAAACATAATATTATGAAATATTCAATATTAGGAGGATTTTCTTCGATGCCAAATACATTAAAATAAATTATAATTGTTTATATTTTATATTAGAATACCAAATAAAATTTCATGTGAACCAAAACATTTATTAAATTTGCAAACTACAACATTAATGAACTTAGTTGATAAAATTAAAAAATATTTCAAAAAAGTATAAAAGG
>Ga0209589_1004634_pt1 | contig 23632 bp, 9 predicted proteins | sample CowpeawhiteBW_FD_187525 | JGI IMG/M metagenome (GOLD analysis project Ga0209589, IMG submission 187525) | Root nodule microbial communities of legume samples collected from California USA - Cow pea white BW (SPAdes) (version 2) | ecosystem: Host-associated > Plants > Roots > Nodule | place: USA...
AAAATCTAAAAAATGAAAAATGTTCTCTTTCACTTTATTGTGTCTGTTCAGTTGCTCGCACCGTGTGACACTCATTTTTAAAAATACCAAAAATAGTTTTCTTTCCCTTTTAATGTTTATCCGACCGCCCGCGTCGTGTGACACGTATTTTCAAGTAATTCAAAAAAATACAAAAAATATAAAATTTTCAAAATATAAAAAAAAACATCACCATTTTCAAACAAAGAGTCCTTGAATAGAACTGCGTGATCCTTGATTCTCCACCGTGAGATACGTAGGAGCAAGGCCAGTCCTTGTCAGGTTCACCTCTAAAAAAAATCAAATCTTTTTCTCATTTGTTTTTCAAATATCTTTTCAAGAACTACATAACCCTGATTTCTCACTTTAAATGAGAATACGTAGGACCAAGGTCAATCCTTGTCGGGCCCAAAAAATTAAAAAAAATATATTGTTTCTTTTAGCATTTTTGTCTTATTATTTTGGGGGAAAATTAATATTTTGAAAATCACATCAACTTTGCATTTTTAATTAAAGGTACCGCCCTCGGGCGGGCGCGGTAGGGTGCTAACACCTTCCCTACGCGTAACCGACTCCTGGATCCAAAATCTAGTTTTTCGCAGACTTGTTTTATTTTTATGGTTTTCCATAGTTTTCCAGAATAACTATGGTGGCGACTCCCAAATCTTTTTTAAACCCGTTTTCTTTTTCGGTTCGCCTTCCCATTGCGATTCCGGTTGCGATAGTGGGCCTTACTTCCAGATCTCCTATTCTTTGTAGCATAGACAAAGGCATCAAATTTATACTGGCACCCAGATCAAGCAATGCTTTTCCCACTGGTAATGTTCCGATTGTAACTGGAATTGTGAAGCTCCCAGGGTCTTTGGATTTCTGAGGTAATGATTTCTGAATTATAGCACTGCACCCTGCTTCAAGCTCCATTGTCTCTTCAGAAAATCTTCTCTTTTTTGTTAGGAGCTCTTTCATGAATTTTGCATATGTCGACATCTGCTCCATAGCCTCCACAAAAGGAATATTAATCTGCAATCGCTTGAAAATGTCCATGAATCTTGCAAACTGCCTTTCCTTGTCTTTTTTGGAGGGATTTTGAGGGTATGGTAGACTCTTCAACTGAGGTACCTGTTTCTCACCCTTCTCCCTCTTTTTATCCTCACTTGTATTTTTTTTCTTCTTTTTCTTCTCTTTTATTTACAAACTCTCTTTTATTTTGTTCTTCCTCTCCCTCACACTCATTTTTTTCATTCTCTCTCTCTTTTTTCTCCAACACCTCCTCCTCTACACCCAGGTTGTCTCCAATCCCTCTTCCCACAACTTTACCACTTATGGTGGTAATTGATTTACAATGCTCCTTGGGATTAGTTTGTGTGTTGGCTGAAAATTGACCTGCCTGCTGATTTGATAATTATTTCGCCAACTATCCAACCTGTGTTTCAAGATTTCTGATTGAAGCTTCTGTATTTTTCTGATTGGTCAAAGAAGCTTGCATAAACTTTTCTAGAGTATCCTCCAGTTTAGTTGTTCTGTCATGCACATAAGGATACTATTGTTGTTGTTGGTAAGGAGGTTGTCTGTTTGAAGGACCAACATCTTGCTTCCATCCAAAATTCTGATTTTGATTATTTCTCCACCCCTGTGAAAAGTTATTATTGTTGGAGAAATTTCCTGGTCTTCCTTGGTTACTCACATATTGAACTTCTCCTTGTGAGCTACTCTGATATGAACAATGACCATTTGAATGATCGCCTCCACAGAAGTCACATCTCATGGGTTATTGACTGGGAGATGATTGCACAACTTGCAACTGCTTGGGTAATTTAGACATCTGCTTCGTCAATGCTTCAATCTATTGAGTCAAAATTTTATTTTGAGCTAAGATTGCATCTTTAGTACTAAGATCAAGCACTCATTTCCTCTAAACAGTTTGCCTATTATGCTGAGCTTGATGATCTGTGGATGCTAATGCCTCAATGATTCTTGTTGCTTGCTCCGCATCTACACTCATCATTGTTCCACCTGCTGCTGCATCTAATATCATCTTGGTATCAGGCCTCAGACCGTTACAGAATATGTTCAGCTGGGCAATATCTTCAAATCTGTGATTTGGGCATTTCCACAATAAAGAATTGAGCCACTCCCAAGCTTCACAGAATGGCTCATCTGGTCCTTGTCTAAACGTCGAAATATCAACTTTGGCTTTGATGTAGCGAGATGGTGGAAAGAATCTGTTCAAGAATTTCTCCTCAACATCCTTCCAACTATTCAAACTCTGGTTTGGATGTGACTTAAGTCATTCCTTTGCTTTACCTGCCAAAGAAAAAGGTAATAAACGCATGTATACATGCTCAAAATCTCCTTCTTGAAAGCCTATGGTTCCTATCAATTCATAGAATGTAGAAAGATGAGTATATGGATCTTCATTATCCATTCCAGTGAATTGATGAGAACTGATTAAGTTGAGGAAAGCTGGCTTCATCTCCAAAGTTTTGGTGGTGGGTGGTATTGCTATGCTAGAAAAATATCTTGGCCCTTGTTGCATAGCATAGTATCCAAGTGTCTTTCTGGTTGGAGTTGGTCTTTGATTCTCCATGTTTTCTGATTGAGGTGTGATGGAAGTACTGGAAGATTCTTCCCTTGTCTTTCCTTGCTTCTTTTTGTTTCTACCTCTATTCCTTCTAGCTGTCTTTTCTATCTCCGGGTCAAATGCTAATTGATCTTCAAGAATCTGACCTCTTAAGAGCATAAATCAAAACAGCTCAAGCAAGGATTAGTACAAAGGAGAAATTTAATAAGCTATCTAATAAAGAAAAATATACACAAAACTGGATGAGATAACTAAAAATTTCAAAAAAACACCGTTCCCCGGCAACGGTGCCAAAAATACTTGTTGGTCTCTTGGCAAGCGTACCAAAAGTCAACTGTAGTATAATGATTTAAAGTAGAGTGTCGAACCCACGAGGAACGGAGTCAGTTGAAATAAATAATTATCTCAATCAGCATATATATACAGAAATTTTAATTTGATAGATCATGGATAGTTAAATTAAATTGCATAAACAAAATATAGTAAAAGAAAATTAGATAAAAGATCAATAAGAAAAACTGGGATTGAATTTCACCTATCTCCCTTGTCTGTAATCTGGATGAATATAATACATAACATCTGAAAATATCAATATTGATGCACACTCAAAAATCATTTATACCGATCCCTCGCGTATAAAATTCATAAGACTAGTCATTCCTCACATATTCAACAAACTATCCAGCATTACAGTCAACTGTTAAAAGCAATTGATATATTGAGATCTATTCCTAGCATCATAGTATATCAAGTATCATTCAAAAATACCTTCTATTGATCAGATAGAAGTAAGCATTAAGAGCAGAACAATAATACCAATATTGAGTAAAACAGAAATGATATATATAAATATCACCAGATTACATCCAAGTTTGAGTAGATTACATTCAATCCCAAGGAAAGAGATTAGCCACTCATGGTAGCCAACAAAATCCTATGAGCTAAGAAGAAGAAGAAGAAAATGAGAAACTGTGTTCTGCTTTCGTGGTTGCAGCTCTCCAGATCTTCAAGTGTGAGTTTCTTCTCCAACATTCCAAGTTGCTCTTCACTTTCTGATTCACGGAGTATTTATACTCCACGAAGGTCTCGCTCAAGCTACCTGAGTCTCGCTTGAGCGAGACAACATTCTTCATGGTAAAGAAAGCCTCTCGCTTGGGCGAGACGTGTTGAAGCCAAGATCTCGCTTAAGCGAGCAAGAGTACTTCGAGCTGAAGAAAGGATCTCGCTTAGGCGAGATTGACAGCATCAGATCTCGCTTGGGCGAGATTGGCGGCAAAATATGGTCTCCACTGCACGAACGCTCGCTTAAGCGAGGTCCTGCGTCGCTTAGGCGAGAATGGTGGCAATGGCTTTAGCTTGGGCGAGCATGTTTTGGTTTGAGCGACCTTGACAGCATTTCTTCCCTATTTTCTCTGTTTCTTGCTTTCTCCTTTGTTCCTCTTAAGTTCTTTCCTCTCTCTACTCTATTGTACCTGAAATTTACACAAAACAGAGATCAAGTGACTTCTTTTCAACAAAAACTTGGAAGCTCATTCTTTTCTAGATTTAGGAAGAATCAATCATGATATAAACACAAATTAAGAACATAAATGCCCTCATTTCATATGAAAATTACTCATTTTTTGCACTTATCATTCCATACCTGAGATTGTATAAAGGATAACAAATGTATAATTAAAATTATTATAAGATAAAAAATACCTTAAAGATTTAAGAAAACTTTTCAGATATCAAACCAGTCAAAGTGTCGAGAGATAATGAAAATTGCTTTAAAAAAAAATCAAATGAAACAAATTAAGTATAAGTGAGAGAATAAAAAATAAAATTTTTATATTATCTAATAAATAAACGATTTAAGCTATTGAACACTTACTTAAATGTTAAACATTCTCATGTGAAAAAAGATAAACAATAAATAAAATAGTAAATAAACCATTTTAGCTATTGAGCACTTAATTAAAAGTTAAACATTTTAATGAGAAAAAAAAACAATAAAAAATATTAAAAAAGAAGTAAAAATATTCAAATTTGAGACATAAAAAATACTTAGTTTATATATATCATTTAACCATAAGTGCACCAAGGTATAAGATTGAAAGTATCTTGAATATTTGAATTGAAATTATGATAAGCCAAACAATTAAAAAAGAAGAAAAAATGTGTAGCTAAAAGGAAAGAAAGGGTATAAAATTAAAGACTACGATGTGTGTGTGTTATATTATCTAATAAATTATGAGTATTTTAGTAATTAAATTGGGACAGGGAAAATATGAGTATTAGGGTGAGGATAAAGACGAGGACATAGTGGATAGTACAAATCTATCATCATCTATATTCAATTGAAAAAATTGAATATTATTTATATTCGTATCTATATCCACTTAATACAATAATTTCTTTCAAAACAGGGAAGGAGTTTGAACGATAACTACAAGAAAGGGATTTATTTGACATTTTTATATGCGATACACAATCTAAATTGTACAATGTGATCCAATTCTTTGCCCACACCATAAATTGTTAAAACACTCGTTTTCACATTCAAATTGCTCTTGTATCATTAGAATCTTCTTAAAATTATTTGAATCCTGATCTTAATGTGTATCGTGTCCTGAATTGTGTTAAATTTGTGTTTGGATTTTACTATGAATCAGATCAGGTTGAACATGTCAAACTTTTAAATTTAGTTTCTTTTTAACCATGAATTGAACAAAAATAGGTGGTAATGGTTCCTTTGTGCTTCTCCTACAATGATCACACACTTAGTAAAAGAGTAATACTTGTAGAAATGAAACTATGAGAGGAGTAGAGCAATGGGCAGAGTCAAAAAATGGAAGAAGCTAGACAGCAGAAGGAACAAAATAGCGAAAAATTTTGAACAATGAAAAAACAGGGGAATGAGGAAAAGTGGAACAAAAAAACAATAATGTTTATAGGAGAAGGTTGTGTTAACCACACTATTTTTTTTTTTGAAGGTTGTGTTATTGAAATTATGTAGAAAACAACCACTTGTTTTGACTACGAGATTGTTTGTTATTAATTATATGTTGGCATGTTTATAGACTTTATCTATTTAAGTATATGTCACATTTTTTCTCCGTGATTGGTGATTGTTTTTTCTTGCAAATCTAAGAGAGAAAAAAAAGATAAATATATTTTTGGTTCTTTAATTTTAGGCTTAAATACCTTTTTCGTTCTCACTTTCGTAGTGTTTGTTGAGGATGGTCCTCATTTTTATCAAATGTTTAAAATGGTCTTCATTTTCGTAATTCGTGTTTAATTTAGTCCTTTTGTGTGACACAATTTAAATCACTAACAAAGCACTGTACAGATGACATTGTTTGTATTACGTTGAATTGTGGTTTTTTACGTGTACAGTACAGTTGTAGTAATTATATAGTTAGGGATAAATATGTGAGCTAGGGTTTTGAAAATGAATTGTTGGGAAGAAGAAATTTTGACAGTATTCCTTCCTCCATTCCCAATTCGTGTTGGTGCCTTCCTACAATCCTATTATCTAGGTATGTAACGGTCTCAATCTTCTTCTTTTACCTCTGGTTGTAATCGTTGGGGGCAACAATATTGTGGCACTTCCTGCAATGTTAGTGGTTCAACGAGAAATGGATTAACCATGATTTGTAACTGTGGAGAGATGGCAACTTTGAGGATGGCAAGAACTCCAAAGAATATTGGTAAAAAAATTTGGGGTTATCCCAATTACAAGGTGCGATTAATTGTAGCGTGAATCCCTAATTACAGTGTTTGCCTCAAATTTGAATTTTAACGTTATTAATCCAACTATACTGTACACCTAATAAACAACAATTTAACGTAATACAAACAATGTCACATGTACAACGCTCTGTTACTGATTTAAACGGCGTCACACAAAAGAACTAAATTAAACACGAATTGCAAAAATGATGACCATTTTAAACATTTGATAAAAATGAGGACCATCCGCAACAAACACTACGAAAATGAGGACGAAAATAGTATTTAAGCCTTAACTTTAAGTGGAAATTGAAATTAGTTGTTTTCCGAAACTTTGACTTAATTTAGTTTCAAACTTTAAAAATGTGTGAATGTAGTCCTTTTAACAAATTTTGTTAAATTTATTTGACTTTTTAAATATACAATTTGAGTTATACCGTTTGACACATTTCTACTTCAATGTTAGTTAAAAAATGTGTTTAAAACATCAAATAAATTTAACAAAATTTAGTTTAAAAAACTAAATATACATATTTGTAAATATGAAAATTAATCCAAAATTTAAAAAAAAAATTAATTTTCACTTAAAATTAGAAACAATTAAAAAATAAACTATATGAAAATCTTAGTCTATTCAATTTAAAGAAGGATGTTGATCACTTAATAATAATTAATATACTGATAATATATACACTTTTATAATTTTATACACTTATAATTTTATTGTACCGTCATTGCACTACCAAATGCTTTATTTCTACCTCATTTCCACTTTGTAGTAAAAATTTGTTTTAATTTTATATTTTTAGCTTATTTGAACTTTTTATTGTTTAGGTCATAAATTTATTTATAGATATTATTTTGGTTTGATTCTAGTTACATTGAATTCTACGCTTTAAAGAATTCAATTTAAATATATAATTTTATAGATTTGGAATTATTTTTTATTAGTTTCAGAAGTTGGAGTAGATTTGCTGAATTATTGCAAAGAGAATCCTACATATTAGTTTGTTTTTTTTTTGTATTAACTTACTTTTTATAATTGACCTTAAAACCTTGATTATAGTCCAAATTAGCTTCAGGTTATAGATCTTATATAACCTTTTTTATGTACTAAAAGCACGAAACAAAAATAATTTACAAGATTTACACATTTTTGGTTGTTTCTTTTCTTTCTGCTCTCTCTTCTCTTCCTCGTTTAATTTTTGTCTTTTCATATTTATTTACTTCTATTTACCATTTTTTCTTCTCTGCACTAGCACGTTTTCATTCATTGAGATCATATGATATGATGAATTTAAGATTAGAGAATTTTTTATTTAAATAACTCCGCTAAAAATAATTATATTTATAGTTTTTGTTTTGTTTTTAAATTTATGGTTAATCTGTTTAAATTTTTTATTCTTGTTTCTGCAATTTAATTCTACTCTTTAATTTTAAATTCTTTAATGTCCTTTTTTTTTCCTAATGTTCTCACTCTTTAATTTTCTTGTTCTTTAATTTTCTTGCACTTTAGATTTTTGTAATTTTAATTCTCTGCATTTAAATGTCCAACAATTTATTTTCATACACTAATGCATTTGGTTTCTTTGATTTTTCTTGATTTTTGTTTTACTATTTTTAATTTTCCTTTTCTGTTCTCAATCCTTAAAATTTCCAAAACAATTTGTAAATGAACCGTATTATTGAATTATAATTTGTAATATTTTATAGTTTATGCTCTATATTTTATTTAAAATCACTAGTGTCCATCATATAGAATCTCGCTTAACAAGTATTACTAAAATGAATGTTATAACGTGCATAAGGAGAACTTTTTCAAGTGAAAACGTATCTCATTTAAGCAAAAATTGCTTTTTACAACAGTCATATACGAATTTGGATTTTTCGCTAATTTTTTGTGTATTATTTTTTATTATGTTTTCATAATATACTGATTATCACACGTTTTAAAATATATTAAAAAAATATTTAAAATATCAATATAAAATATCAATACAATGTATTAACATCAAAAAATCAATAAAATATCAATACAATGTATTAACACCAAAAAATCAATAAAAAATCTAAACTCATCATATATCTCACTTGAGCTAATTTTAAAATAAAAATGAAATGACATAGAATACTGTGATAGTGTAAGAAACAATAGCATCAATCAATAAATACAAAAACACTTGTAACATTACAAAATATAATAATGTAATAAATATTAAAAAAGAAAGACAAACAATGTAGGAAAAAAAATCACAACAGAATAAAGCTCAAAAGGAAGACAAAATTAATTGACTAAAGAAAGTATTTGTACTAAAATAAATAAATTAGTTAATAAATTAAAATGGTCAGAAAATATATAGAAGTAAACTAATGTTGCCAGAAAGAACCAACCTTAGATGAATTGGAAGATCCCTTAAGAGACTATGGTCCCTTATTATTCACACTTGCCCCACCAACTCAAATGATTGGAAAAAAAGGATTAACATTACCCTGAAAAGGGGATCAAAATGATTACGGGGATCTATTAATTCATGATATTTCAAAGTTGTACTTATTAGGGTTTTTAGATTTAATAAGTACTTTAGGTGAGATTATTGGAGATGTCTTGCATCCCAAAGGTTAGGGTTTGAATTCTATTTTGTCTTTTTAACGGAGAAAAGATCGCTAAATTTGCTAGGGTTAAAACCATATACATATATGCTCATTATTAACCACTTTTGAGATTACTTTTCTTGTGTTCTGTTCAAATATTTGAGAAATCATCATCACAAAAATCGCTTTTCTACCTTTAATCATTTTCCTTTTCACCGACATTCCCTTTGTTGTATAGATACAAGACGATACTCTCCAAGATATGGAAAACTTTTGAGAACTAAATCAGAAGTATAAAATAATATTTCTTAGTACTTATGACCAACTAGAATCTTGATATGATTATATACTGTACATAATAGCAATGATATAGCACATGATAATGGTTGAGAATTTAAGTATAAATATAAATCTCAAATAAGATAGAAATAGTGTTAATTTTTTACGTGGGTTATGTTAATTTTTTATATGGGTAAAGTTCAAATTTTATTGGTGTTGTTTGTCTCCGCAGTGAACATTCTTCCTAAATACTTATCAATAGTTGATGGTTACAAAGAGTTTAAGTAAGCATGTTTCATGGTTGAAAATGTCTTTTGCTTGAGGGGTACTAATGTGGAATGATCTCATTCTTTAAGAGGAGATTGTTGGGAATTTAAGTATGAATTTAAGGATCAAAACTCATAAATTCATTATTTTAAGGTTTTGGGTTGGAAGTGGTTGGAAATGGTGTCAATGTTGTTTGTTTCTTCTAAAGATTTTAAATCACAGTATTATTCAATCTATCTTGTATATATAATTATCAAATCAAGATTCAATTCATTACTAATTTGAATTCTCACTAGTGCAATTTGTATTTTTACAACGCCCAATATGCCTCGGTTCTAGCGCAAACGAGGCATATAAAGACACGGTGGCATTTATGTCTCGGTTCTATAGACAACCGAAACATATACATTTTTATGCCTCAGTTCTATAGACAATCGAGATATATATGTCCAAAAATTTTTATGCTTTCCCACTATTTTCAATTTTTAAAATTAAACACAAAGTTTTATGCCTCGGGTGGACACTTAACCGAGGCAGATAGTCTTTTAGGCCTTGGTCCAATTTTAACCGAGACATATGTGGTTAAATTTATGCAGTGGGTGTTACTTAACCGAGACATATACTTGTTTATGCTTCAGTTTAAAATCAACCGAGGCAATAAGTCTTGTTAGGGTTAAAAATAGAATCGTGCATTGTTGGAGCGTCTTCTTCACGTGGTGCAACAACAACGTCTCTATTGTTGCGTTTCATCTCCAATAGCTGCAGAACGTGTAGGTTCTCTTCTTCCACACAGGTTCCCTTCTTCCATTGTTGCAGAGCACACATCCCTTCCTGATTGTTGCATAACGTGTGGAGCTCAGGCGCTACCTCCATTTTCGTCGCTCATGCGTGAGTTAGGATTTGCGTTTAATGGTGAAGTTACAGTGGCCAACAATGGTTTGCTACTAAGTCGTTCTTGTTCATGTGTGGTGGCTTGTTGCACATGTGCGATGATAAGGTATGGTGCGTGAACTTAGACTTGCTTCGTTGGGTAGATGTTGCTCGTGTGGAAGAAACGTGACAGTGGTGGTTCGTCTCACGTGCATACCTGCAATGGTGATTGGTGTGAGTTTCTCCATGTGCGTGGGCACGGTGGTTGGTGAAACATTTTTCGATGACGCAACTGCCGGTGTCAATGATGGCTCATTCACATATTCTGCTCACAGTGGTTGGATGTTGATGGTCATTCAATTTTTTTTTTTTTTTGAATTTTTAAGGCATATTGTGCCTCGATTGACTTCGAAACCGAGGCAGTAAGGGTTAAATATGCCTCGGTTCATAACCGAGGCATAAATGCACTATTTTTTACCTCGACTGGATATGCCTCAGTTCTTAAACCGAGGCCAAATGACTAAAATAATCGCGGCAGAAACACTTGCCTACACTACTGTCTAAATTACAAACACAAAATTATTATCCATGTATAATAAAGTTATATATAATCATCTAGGGATGGTAAAAATATTTGTGTCTATGGTATCCAAGTATAATAAAGCTATATATAATCATCTAGCCATTTCTGGCCATACAACCATAGATGGTAAAAATATTCATGTTAGTAGGTATCCGTTACCTGCAAAAAATTAAAATTAATTTATATTTTATTAAGTTAAATTTAATTTAATTAAACTAAAATATAATTTATATTTTTTTCATTTTTTTTGTAATTTTAATTAAATTTTATTTTAAAAATTTATAATTTCTTTTAAATATTTATGGGTATTCACTAGTATCCTAAACCCGCGAGTATTTTTTAAACAGGTATTTGTGTAGGTAACGGGACAGGTAGATTTTTTATTACAGGTAGGCCTTATCCGAATTAGATCCGACCCGTTGTCATCCCTTCATACAACAAGTAGACACAACTAGGGATGATCATGGATTGGATTTTTAATGATCCAATCCACATCCATTTTGGATCCAAATAATTGGATTATATTTTCGATCCAAATACATTTTTTCAAAAAAAGTAGATTGAATTTTTTAAAAATTCAGATCCAAATATTTAGATCAAGTTTAAATCCATATTTAAATAATTGGATCAAGTTCAAAATCCAAAATCCATTTTTCATAAAATAAATTCAAATTAAATTTTTAAAACTGGTGTCCAAAGGGCTGACACCATAAAATTTGGCAGATTTTTTGTCGGGGCCAACGAGGCAAAATTTCAGCATGGGATGAACTTGGATGACTTTCGAACGAATTTCGGTCGGGGACGACGTGACCAAATTTGGGCCAAGGTCGACTTGACAAAATTTCAATCGAGATCAACTTGACTGGATTCGACTGAATTTTGGCCAGGGCCGACTTTGCCTAATACGACCAAATTTTGGCCAGAGCCGACTTGGCCAAATATGGCCACATTTGGGCCAAGGCCTGATCAGTCAAATTTCGGTCAGGGTTGACTCCACTAAATTCGTCAGCCGGAACCGACTTGACTGAACATGGCCAATTTTCGATCACAACCGACTAAGTTGAATATAGTCAAATTTCGTTCAGGACTTACTCGACCGAATACGACTAAATTTGGGCTAGTGCCGACTCGACTAAATTTGGCCAAATTTAGGTCAGGACCGACTCGCCTAAATATGACCAAATTTCGGTTACGATCGACTCTGCCGAATACGACCAAATTCAGGTCAGGACCAACTCGGTCAAATTTTTGTCGAGGCCAACACGACCGAATTTTGACTGGAGTCGACTCGACTTAATTCGGTCGAATTTTGGTCGTGGTCAAATCAGTTGAATACGGCCAAATTTCATCCTAGGCCGTCTCAGTCAAATACGACCAAATTTGTGTCTGGGCCAACTCAGCAAAATCTCAATCGAGGCCAACTCGATTGAATTCGACCGAATTTTGAATGGAGCCAACTAGGCTAAATACAGCCAAATTTTGGTCGCGGTTGTCTCGGCTGAATACGGTCAAATTTTGTCTTGGTCGACTCAACCCAATGCAGTCAAATTTGGGTCAGAGTGAACTCAACCGAATACTTCCAAATTTTGTCCAGGACCAACTGGGTCAAATTTTGATCGGGACCAACTTGACAGAACTTGGCCTAATTCAGCCAAATTTTGTATAGGGTCACGCCAACTCAATCAAATACGACTAAATTTGGGCTAGTCCATCTTAACCTTTAGCCTAACCTAACCAAAAATATAAACTGAAAATTTGGATTGAATATTTTGGATTATCCATTTTGAAAATCTAGATTTAGAGTATGGATATACAATCCATAAAATATATAAAATGTAGATCAGATTGATATCCAAATCCAATAAAATGTATTGGATTTTTAATAAAATGAATACTAAATGGATTGGATCATAGCAAAAATGGATTGGATCATGAAAATTAGATTTTTTGCCCATCTTTAGTTTAACTTTTCAGATCATCCTCTGCTTCCTTCCGTTCATTTAAGAGTTCAATAAATATAAATTATTGTTGTTATCCTCAAAATTTTTATTTTTATGTGTTAAATAAACATTAATTATTATTTTTACCCTCATATTTTTATTCTTTCAATTTTATATGTATTTAATCTCTTTTTATTAATACATTCTTTTACAAGAGTATAATTTAAATTTTCTAGTACAAATTTATGGATACATTAACAATTCTTTTATTAAACTTCTAAAATTTTTAATTAAATTATAAGCTTTAAAGTTTATGAATATAAATTTTAAGGTTTAGTGTTTACGGACGTCTCACGTCTCACGTCGCACGTCTCACGCCGCACGTCGCACATCGCACGTCTCACGTCTCTAACGTCTCTCACGTCCCACATTCACGTCTCATGTATAATGTCTCATGTCTCACGCCTCACGTCCCACGTCTCACGTTTCACGTCTCCCGTCTCCCGTCTCCCATCTCACGTTACACGTCCATGTCCCACGTCCCATGTTTCATGTCTCACATCTTACGTTCAACGTCTCACGTCTCACGTCTCACGTCTCTTGTTTCACGTCGCAGTTCGCACATCCCTCGTCCTCCGTCTCACGTATAACGTTGTCTCACGTCTCAGATCCCACGTTTCACGTGTCACGTTTCACGTCCCACGTCCCATGTCCTATGTCTCATGTTCCACGTCACACGTCTCACGTCCCACGTCATCTCACGTCTCACGTTCCACGTCTCATGTTTCACGTTCAACATCCCACGTTTCACGTTCTATGTTCCACGTCTTACGTCTCACGTCCCACATCGTACGTCTCACATCTCACATCGTATGTCCCACGTCTCACGTCTCGCGTCTCACATCGCACGTCTCATGTCCCACGTTCCATGTCCCTCGTCTCACGTCTCACGTCCCACGTCCCACGTCCCATATCTCACGTCCCACGTCCCACGTCCCACGTCTCACGTCTCACATCTCACGTTCTACGTGTTACGTCTCACGTCGCACGTCCTACGTGTCACGTCTCACGTTGCACGTCCTACGTGTCACGTCTCACGTCGCACGTCCTACGTGTCACGTCACACGTGCTACGTCTCACGTTCCTTGTCTCACGTCTTACGTCTTACGTTCAACGTCTCACGTCCTACGTCTCACATCCCACGTCCCATGTCCCATGTCCCATGTCTCACGTCCCACGTCCCACGTCTCACGTCTCACGTCCCACGTCCTACGTATCACGTCTCATGTCGCACGTCCTACATCCTACGTATCACGCCCACGTCTCACTTTCCACGTCTCACGTCGCACGTCGCACGTCTCACATTATTGCACTGAAATACTTGATTCTTTCATAAAATATTGGTGTTTTGGTTTACTGGTTGCAGTATAGCTAAGGTTCTTCTTTGCTGTTTATCCTTCTTTAAGTTTCTTATTGATCGAAAGAAGAGAAATGACATTATTTTATCGGAAATAGGAAAGCTAACCTTATGCAACAACAATAATTTGAAGTTTTTGCAGATGTCTATTATCATTACATGGATGATTTTAGAAAAGTGTTTACATGTTGGCAGGCAATATTTTTTTATTGGTTTTCTGTTCTGACATTCAATATGCGAAGAGATGTGTACAAAATTCTAATCAAGGGTGGGCAAAAAGTCCATTTTTTATAATCCAATCTATTTTTTCTATGATCTAATCCATTTAATATCTATTTGATTAAAAATTCAATCCATTTAAAATTCATTTTATTGGATATGGATATCAATCTGATATATATTTTATATATTTTATGAATTGGATATCCATTCTCTAAATCTAGATTTTCAAAATGGATAATCCAAAATATCCAATCCAAATTTTCAGTTTATATTTTTGGTTAGGTTAGGCTAAAAGTTTAGACCGACTAGTCCAAATTTAGTCGTATTTGATTGAGTTGGCGTGACCCTATACAAAATTTGGCTGAATTCTGTCAATTCGGTCTCGATCGAAATTTGGCCCAACTGGTTCTGAACAAAATTTAGAAGTATTCGGTTGAGTTCACCCCGACCCAAATTTGACTACATTGACCTAAGTCGACCTAGACAAAATTTGACCGTATTTGGCTGAAAGAACCGCGACCAAAATTTGGCTATATTCAGCCTAGTTGGCTCTAGTCAAAATTTGGTCGAAATCAATCGAGTTGGCCCTGATTGAGATTTGTCGAGTTGGCCCTGACCCAAATTTGGTCATATTTGGCTGAGACGACCTAGGGTGAAATTTGGCCGTATTCAAATGAGTCGGTCACGATCAAAATTTGGCCGTATTCAATTGAGTTGGCCACGATCGAAATTGAACCGAATTCAGTCGAGTCGGCTCCGGTCAAAATTCGGTCGTGTTGGCATCGACCATAATTTGACCGAGTTGGTCCTGACCTGAATTTGGTCGTATTCGGCAGAGTCGATCCTGACCGAAATTTGATCATATTTAGGCAAGTCGGTCCTAACCTAAATTTGGCCAAATTCAGTCGAGTTGGTCATGACCAAAATTTGGTCAAGTCGGCACTTGCCCAAATTTAGCCGTATTCGGTCAACTAAGTCCCGAACGAAATTTGACTATATTCAACTTAGTTGGTTGTGATCGAAAATTGGTCATATTCAATCAAGTCGGTCCCGACCGATGAATTTAGTGGAGTCAACCCTGACCGACATTTGACTGATCAGGACCTGACCCAAATGTGGCCATATTTGGCCAAGTCGACTCTAGCCAAAATTTGGTCGTATTAGGCAAAATCGGCCCTGGCCGAAATTCAGTCGAATTCAGTCAAGTCGATCTCGACTGAAATTTTGTCGAGTCGACCTTAGCCCAAATTTGGTCACGTCGTCCCCGACCGAAATTCGTTCGAAAGTCATCCAAGTTCATCCCATGCTGAAATTTGGCCTCGACAAAAAATCTGCCAAATTCTATGGTGTCAGCCCTATCGAAAATCTAATCCACGTCCATTTTGATTCAAATAATGGATTTGGATCCAAATTTGTGTCCATAGGATTGACACCAAAGAATTTGATAGATTTGGCCGAATACTTCCAAATTTTGTCCAGGACCAACTAGGTCAAATCTCGATCGGGACCGACTTGACAGAATTTGGCCTAATTCGGCCAAATTTTGTCTAGGGTCACGCCAACTTAATCAAATACGACTAAATTTGGGCTAGTTCGTCTCAACCTTTAGCCTAACCTAACAAAAAATATAAAGTGAAAATTTGGATCGAATATTTTGGATTATATATTTTGAAAATCTAGATTTTGAGAATGGATATCCAATCTATAAAATATATAAAATGTAGATTAGATTGATATCCAGATCCAATAAATTGGATTTTAAATGGATTGGATTTTTAATAGAATGGATAATAAATGAATTGAATCATAGAAAAAATGGATTGGATCATAAAAATTAGATTTTTTGTCACCCTTAAACATAACCACTCATGTCTCTGTGCCTAAAAGAAGTGATGAATACAGGCTAGGATTCACTCTTTTAAGTTAGTAATGATTGTATTTAAACAAATTAATCCCCGGTATTATATAGAAGATAATAACAACTTATTCTTTGTAATCAGGAAAAAAGAATAAATTTAATTCCGAAATAGTGATACATGATAATATATATATATATATATATATATATATATATATATATATATATATATATATATATATATAAAAATCAATCATCAAAGTAACAATGGATTTGTTTCCCAAGTTGTTTATTGCTTTGCTCTTATTTATTAGAAGAGTACTACGTACTCTTACAAAGAAGAGATAAATTGAACCTTTTACTTTATTGTTAGCTGAATCAGATCGCTTGAGCACTTTTCTATTCCTTGAAATGTCTTTCCTCATTAAAATTTTCTTTGTGGTTTGAGCGTTCACTTAATTTATTTATTAAATTTAGATAAGTGCTTTGATTTCGATAGTTAAATTTAATGCGTGGATTGATTGATTTTTCTGATATAAAATCAGTTGCTGCATATGTTTGGTATGAAACCTGCCGAAGTGATTGATGGAAGTGATAGCAATTGATATATATATATATATATATATATAAAGGTCATCATATCATTAATTAAAATATTAAATTGATCTAATTAATTAAATATATGGTTAAAAATATATACATGTCATGATATATTGTAAATGTTAGTAATATTCTAATTTAGTAAATGAGTTGAATTAGAAATATTAAAATTAAATAAGTAAATGACAGAATTTACATAAAAGTGTTATAGTCACGTATGTGAACAGATGACATTATTATTCTTGCTTCTTTCTATTCCTCTCCATCAGAAGTGAACTTTAAGGTGCTCTGCATTTAGAAGACTAGATACCATCTTTTTTATTTATTATTTCCAATGATCAGGTACAATTCTACGTTCAATTCTTAATTAATTAATTAATTATTTGTAAAATTTATTACTTTTGTTTTCATAAACCAATATATATATATATATATATAAAATAGGGTTTCTTCCACCAATATACATGCCTTATTCAGGCCATCAGCTCTTGAACATATATTCTTAAATTAAGAATTTATTCTCACTTTTATCTTTCTTTAGAAAGACAGTCAAGTTTTGAAATAGTTCATTTATGTTCGGTTGAGGAAAAAACAACAAAATTAAAATTCTGAAATCTTGAAATCAAGAAGTATTAAGAAGTCAAAATTGGTTGTTGGAGTCGTTGTAGGGAATTTGTAAACCTACTCTTAGACATGGACAACAATAATGGAGACAAAAAGTTAGGATGAAACCAAAGAAAAGAAGAAAAACATGATTGATTAAATTGTTTGAGATGGTTGGTGAGCCATATATGCAAAAATTGAAAAACCCATCAACATTACTCCCTAGAATTTTACATGTAAAGGCACTATAAACCCTACTCTTTTTAAAAGTTCTGTAAGGCTAATAATTCAAATCACTTTTGGCTTTATTAAACATATAAAGTCATTTATATTATTTTTAGATACTTGATATTTAGATTATATTTTTTTAACGGCAAATATAGAATATATATATTTTTTAAGACAAATGTGAGTTGTTAATTTTTTTATTAATAGAAGAATTGAATATGTAATCTCTTTCGGTGTCTTTTCTAAATTTATCAGACTAAACTTATATATAAGATGTATATATCTATGTGTCAGATCAATGTGTTGAAAATGTCATATAAATTAAAAATCAAATTAATTTGTAATTTATATTTATATGTGGAGACAATGACGAGTTCTTTAGGATTTTATTAGAGAAATTACACAATTGTGATATGAGTTCAACAATTTTTTATAAAAAATTGACATTACTTTTAATCCAAAATTATAAAATAAAGAATTTACGAATCTTTTCTTATACGGTATTTATTCCAACTGGGTGCATTAAATCGAAAATAAAAGATATAGAGAACTCTCTTAACTCAATAAATAATACTAAGGCCAACATAGTTTTGTCCCTTGGTCGTGTGAGTTACTATTTTGTTTGAAAGCAAATCAGCTACAAATAATCTATTCTAAACAAAATTATAAGAGAATATTTCAGTTATAATGATAATCCTAGCCCAATTTTTGACTCATTCTTCTAGGTCGGTCTTCATAAGTTTTGTACATAGACCTATCTCGGCTCAAAGACACATAGTGAGACTCACATAGTCGGACATCGGCCCAATAACATTTGCTTTCAGCTTTTGTTCTCATGCTTGAATTTAGAGCCAAGGTGGGAAATAAGATAACTATCTTTAAGTCGGTCATAGTTCAACATAACTTTGAACGATACATTATTTAATTTTGGTTTTTCTATTCAACTTGAGAATTAGACTCATAATTGTATTATTTTCAACAAATAATTTTCATTTTATAAATTAATTTTATAAAAATTTAAACTGAAATTATACCCTCCATTGACATAGAGGCAGCAATATGTCCGAGGAGAGAGTGGAATTGTGATAGGAACTTAACGTGTACTTGTTTATGTATAAGACAAATGCTTAAAAGCTTTTGTCTGGATTGCATATATGAAGAAGGCAACAACATTCCCGTTTAATCACTCTCACTATCTGGAAAGTGGCTTTGGATATCATATTCGCAATCATCTTTTTCTTTTTTCGACATTGATTAACTCAATTTATTGGCTTATTATTCATGCATTCTTCATCGTTTTTCACTTTATAACAAAATATGGGCCTCTTTGTTCTTATTCTTCTTTTTAATTTTATTCTACCATCTCACGTAATTTCTATCTTCCACTTCAAATATATGCCACCTAAATTATTGTACTTAAAAGGCCTTATCTTTGTAATGCATGTCCCACCAACTATAGCTCCATTTTTATTAAGGAGAAACATTCGTGGGATAGGATAAAAGAGATAAAAAATATTAATTATTAAGGAAGTATTTATTTGAGAATTTTTTAATTGTTAGTACAAATAAAAAAAGTTAACAACATGAATTATCTTAATATTTTGATTTTGAAGTTATATATCAATTTTTCAGACTAACTTTTCATTGGTATTATGTATATGTAAGAATTTTTTTCTCTAAATACCTATCAATATTGTAAGGCCCAGATTTCCTACCCTAAAGCTTTAAGAGCTGCCTTTGGGCTATTGGGCTTTAGGGCTGGCCCAAAAGATAAAGCCACCCGAGTCTGACCTAATTTCACACTTTTCAGATTTCGCCTACCTTGGTCCGTTAGGGTTCCACTGTGTTGACAGTCCACCTCCCGTTTGGCCGTTCATAACTCACGTAAGTGCTGTCGGACTCATAGTTTCCTTCCTTGGTCTATTTTTCGTAGGTTGTTGTTAGGGTTCCGAAATGACCCATTCTCTCACTGTTTTCCAGCTTTGAGTCCGTTCCTAGAAGTTGTTCGTTCTCCACAGTTGGGTGTCGAGGGTTTCAGCTAGCTTGTCCAGGTACGGGAAGCTAGAACCTCACTGTTATTGTGTTTGTGAATTGTCTTGCGGTACACCTTATGATTCTTGAACTTGTATGTTGTGGAGATTGCTTGAAATGGTTGGTGTTGTTGTTGGTTCGTGCAAATTTCGACTGTTGCAGGCATGGCAGTGGCGGTGACTGTTAAACTCGCCCAGGCGAGCACGTCTCGCCCAGGCGAGGCAAGCAAAGGCTCGCCCAGGCCTTCTCGCGCAAATGGTCGCCTAGGCGACTCGCTCAGTTTCGAGCAAGTGAGCGTCTCGCCCAGGCGAGGCAAGTCTCGCCTAAGCGAGAACGTGTGGAGGCCCCTGTTCCAGATTCGCGAACTCTCGCCTAGGCGGAGAGGACTCGCCTGAGCGAGAGACTCTCGCCTGGGCGAGACTCCTCAGCCTGAGCGACAGTTTGAGTGAGGATGCGTGCAGTTTGGGGTTTTCATGTCTTTTGGTGGCTGAACTGTATTCTATTGTACTATTATGTGATGGTATGGGGGAATGGGTATGCATGTTGGAGGAGAATATATATGGGGAATTATGAGCTTAGCATGATCTCTACATGAATTGTATATGATAAGTTGGTTACATATGTATATGGGCGGGGTTACAAACTTGGCATGAGCAATAATGAATCTTGGTGGTTTGTAAACCTTTGGTATGGTTGGTATGAGGAGAAACACTTTACTCATGATCGGGAATAAGAGTTGGTTATGATTCAACACATGAGAAACAGAGGTTGGTTATGGGTTTTGGGTTGAAATCTTATGTGCGATGTATGTATAAATTCTTGGTTGTTTATGTATGCTGGTTCGTGTCAGTGCATAATTTCTTGGGGTCTCTAGGTGAGACTTTCAGGGTCACGCTTCAGTGGTCGAGACGTAATTTCATGGCCCCTGTTAGTGGGTGTCCATGGTGGTGCCCCATCTGTATAACTAGGTAAGAATTCAAGTTAAGGTTGCATCCTGACACTCTAAGGAGCCAGTTAGTCTCACTTAGAGCGGACTGACTCCTGTAGTGAGAGTAGTAGGAGGCCTGAAATTCATTAAGGGCTAACCTTGTGGTGAGGGAGATTTGATTCATCGTAACACTTGTAACACATAGCTCGGAGATGAGCAGCTCAGGGTCGAGCAGAGGTATCCACCACAAGTGCAAGCATCCGCTGAATCCGACTAAGTTATACGTATCCGGATGAGTCGAGTTGAGTCGTAGTGTATTGAATGAAGAGTCATAACATGCTTGGTTGTCATATGGACATGGGATGATGATAATGTATTTGACTGTATGATGAATATGTGTTGGCTCTAGCTTACCCGTTTGTTTGTATGGTTGTATTGTATGTGGTCGTCGGGCTCGTTTGGGTCGTCGGGTCCTTCCAGATCATCCGGGTTGTCTGGCCCGTCAAGGTTGTTAGGCTCGTTCGGGTAATCGGGTCCATCCGGGTCATCGAGCCCGTCTAGATTGTCGGGCCCGTTTGGGTCGTCATACCAGTCTAAGTCATCGGGCCCGTTTGGGTCGTCGGGCCCGTTCGGTTCGTCGGGCCTGTCCGGGTCGTCGGGCATGTCCGGGTCGTCAGGCACGTCCGGGTCGTCGGGCACGTTCGGGTGGTCGTGCCTGTCTAGATCGTCTAGAATGTGAGGTTGAGTGAGAAGAATTTCAAATTTCACCTATTTTGAGGGTATTTGAATTTCTACTAATTTAGCTAATTGAAATCCTTCAAAAAAATGCTTGCATTTGAAAATGTTTTTTAATTTCTCTATCCAAACAAAATATTTCATTACAAAGAAATCTAAATTCTTCAAAAAAAATGAATTGCTTCATTAAAATACTCTATCCAAACACACTCTTAAACCTTTTTATTGGTCATTTGTATTTGTTACTATGTTTTTATAGTTAGAGACTTTTACTTACATTAATTTCATTACTTAATTAAATGACTTATGAGCGGAATTAGTGGATGAGCCTAATAGTTTTGGTCTATTACAAAGACTTGTGATATCTTTTTTAATGAGTTTTAAACTTATGTTGAATGAAGTTTGTGCCTTGTGTGAGAACTTATTTTAAATTCTTTAGTAAAAAAAATTTACTTTTTTATTTGAATTGTTAATTCAAGATTAAAATCTTCCCTAACTTATTAGTCATTCATGATTGCCAGCGAGGTCTTATTCGTCTATCCTCGTGCATTTTCTATCTTTTCGGAATTGTCAGGAAACAATTTATTATTCCTAATCGTTAATTAGTTATTCAAATCACAGATCCAACATTTCCATGAGAGATCTGACATTTTCCATAAAATTTCTGAAATCTTACTGGGAATCATCAATTATTCACGGTTTACGTGCATGCGTGCTGATTCATGTTGAAGCATCACAGTAATTTTGGAGCAATTGTGAATCTGGTTAGGAATTCAAGTGAGTCTAAATCTCATATTAGCTAGAAATTATAAAGTAGAGCCCTATATAAAAATAAAAATCCATAAACTTATGTCTTAAGGTTTTGGGTTGAGAGTGGTGTCAATGTCGTATGTGATTGGGCTAGGTCTTATTGGTATTTGTTCTCCAGTGAAACTCCCTTCGTAAAACCTAAGAAATCTGGTATCAGAGTCGATGGTTAAAATCACTCATAAATCCATTATCTTAAGATTTTAGGTTCAGAACAGTGTCAATGTCTTATGTGGTTGGACTCAGGTTTCATTGGTGTTTGTTCTCTCTAGTGAAACCTCCTCAGTGAAAAATCTTAAATATTTCCAAATGGAGTCGGCATGAGATGAATCAGTGCCAAGCAAATTTGAAGGGGTGACTTAATTTGCAACAATTGTTTGTTGCAATTGGAAAAATTCACAGTTAGTTGAGAGAATCGAAAGCAGCTTTCTGGCTTTGGTGCAGATTTGTTCTACCTTGTGGCGCAAACAACTGACATATTTTGTCAAACACAAGGCGTGCATGAGAGTGAAATTGATTCGTAGTTGAATTTGTGATTTGGAAGCATAAAACTGTTTCAGTTGCTTTATAGTTATTTGAAAATTTAAGATACAGCAGCTGAAATTTTGAACAAATTCAAAATTTTAAAATTCAGAAGAGAATACCTTGAATTCGTAGCAAGCGTTGAGCTGGTTTCCTTGCTGATTTCTTCTGCAGCTGGTGCTGAATTAGCACGAGAATTCATATTGAAGCCGTCTTTATTTTCTTTTTTTCCTTTCGTTTGTTTAAATATTTTCCATCTTGTAATTGAAGTATCTTCTTCATAATTTTTCTTCTGAATTTTTAATTTTTTCTTAAAATACTTTTACCACGAGATATTGTTAAAGAATTTTGGTTGTTTGAAATTAAATTTTAGGATTACACAATTAGGAGTTAAATATTATGATCTATTTGGATAGGGAATTTCACTCTAAACATAAATTCCAATCATTCAAATGCATTGAATTTAAACTGATGGTTTTATTTTAAATAGTTTGATTTTTAAAAAGTTTTGTGTGAATAATATATTTCAAATCTAGTAAATTTTAATTTTGTTTAGATAAAGTATTTTCATTACTACCAAATATATAAAAGTATTTGAATATCACATAATTGATAAAATTTTAAAAATATTAAAATTGAATTATCTTTTATAGTTGATTTTGGTTTATGTTATTGTCTAGTAAAATACCGTCAAGGTTTTATTAACTGATATTTACAAAACTTTTTTTCTATTAATGTTGTTTTCTATTGATGTCAAACGCATTTATTTAGACGGATATAGATCAAGATTATTTTTCTGATGTTGATCGTTGGGTTTTTTTTTTTTTTTTTTTTTTT
>Ga0209589_1004635_pt1 | contig 23630 bp, 7 predicted proteins | sample CowpeawhiteBW_FD_187525 | JGI IMG/M metagenome (GOLD analysis project Ga0209589, IMG submission 187525) | Root nodule microbial communities of legume samples collected from California USA - Cow pea white BW (SPAdes) (version 2) | ecosystem: Host-associated > Plants > Roots > Nodule | place: USA...
TTATATTATTGTTGATGATAAACTTTATGTTACTCTTTCATATATATTATTGTTATATTGTTTAAATTCTATTGTCATGAATGCTTATTTTGAATAAAAAAATGATGTAAAAAAATTATTATTTTTTAATTAAAAAAAATTATTATTTTTTAATTAAAAAAAATTATATATAACAAATATAATTTGACACCCCTACAATTTTTGGTTAAGTTCCGCCACTAATTCGGTCTATACCACGTATACTTTGCTCCTATTACGAGCACATCAAGTAAATCCATTGAGATCCTTCCTCTCATTTAGCTTTCTTACGGTGTTGAAGTCATAATGTTCATACTAATTATTTTCATTGCCTATTCCTCTTTCTCCCCTCATCTCTCTAAACATTTCATTTTTTAAGTAACTATATCTCTCTTCAAACTCCAAAACCCTTTTAACCTTTTATCTTTTTACTTGTTTATATTTATTTCCATTCTAATTTACTTTTGCTTATCTCACCAATACTTTTATTTCTTTCGGTCTAATTCTTTGTAATAATATAGTAATTTATTTTATGTATTGCTATATGTGTCTTAATTTTTTTTATTGAAATATTTTATTCAAACGTTTAGTTCAATGTCATCAATTAAATAATGAGATTTATATGTATAGCTGACTTTAATTGATTCCATTTATTATCAACCATATTAGATCATTATGATGTATATCCTAAGTTCTTGTTCTGATTTGTCAAAAATTACTCGTTAGGAGAATTGAGAAGAATAATTCCTGGTCTTTGCATCGTGAATGCATGACTTCTTCAAGAATCAAGATTAATTTTATCTAAATATTATAATCTTACTGTCAATTTTACTTCCTAACAGATTTTATAATCGGACTGCGAAGCCGACAGCTATTAAAAAAAATAGAATACGCACGTTCGCATTTAATTAGGAAAAAATTGAGAGAGTAAAACAAGAAATTTTGAAAAGTGTTATTCCTTGAGAGAGATCATAACCATCGATATCTTAGCGACAGAAAAAAATTATTAAATGACCGAAAAGGTTCCGGTATTAATTCATGCACCAGCCTTTGAATTAAGGCCCAATATTGTTAGTAAAATTATTCATTATCTATATTTGAATTAAATAAACGAAACTCTGAAAAGTAAAATAATTTACGCTATGAATTTGTCAATTTTCTAAATGGTCAAATTAATTCGATAACATGTTATTCATATAAATAAAATAATATTTTCCTTCCATTGCAAACAATACCTGTCCGTCCCCTGTTGTAATATAGTATTTATCATCCAAAAACTAAAATTTTCTATTGTATAATTCTTTATTAATGTTATGTTTTAAAATAACTAAAGGTTAAAATACTCTTAAAATACTCCGTTGATCTTTGTTTTTGTTGCAAAATTTCAATTTGTTCCTCGTATTTTTATTAGTTTCAATTAGGTCCTCATTTTTGTAAATTGTATAATTTTTTAACTTTTTTTGTTTTTACGTAAAGCAAATAAATATATATATATATATATATATATATATATGCATTTATATGTATCCTATTTTTCCTTCTAGTAATACTGTTATTCCGATAAATTCATGTTAAAATGTTTCTTTTTAAATATCTATATTGAACTTATTTTATATTTCCTAAAATGCTTAAATACATTTAATTTCTATTTTCGTTGTATTTATTCAATTTGATCCTCATTTTTGTTAAATTTTGGTCAATTTGGTCCTTTTTACTAGGAGTATTTAAATATTTAACATTTTTGAACAATAAATGTCACGTGTCAATTCTGTTTTTTTTTTCTTTTAATTTTTTAATTTTTTTTTATATTTTTTAATTTCAAAAAAATTGTCCACATATCAAGTCACAATTGTGTCATGTGTCAATGTCAGTAACTTGTGTTAGTTTGTGATTATATTATTATTTTTTGTTCAATTTAGTCTTGATATTCATTATTTTTGTTCAATTCAGTTCTTATATTCATTATTTTTGTTCAATTTAGTCTTAGTTTTCTTTAAAATGAAACACTTTTTCTCTCATCCAACTTGAGATCAAATTTAATTTTTTTATAAATATTATGTTTTTTTAAATTGACATTATTATTAATTATTTTTGAAATTCAATTATAAATTATTATATTTAATTATTAATTGAATATAATTCTTAGATTCAATTGTTAAATAGAATATAATTATTTAAAATATAATTAAAAAAACAGAAGCTGGCATGTGACATATACTATTAAAAAACGTTAACTATTTAAACACCACTAGTAAAAATGACTAAATTAACCAAAATTTGAAAAAAATGATGACCTAATTGAACACAACACAAAAGTAAAGACCAAATTAGAAAAAAACAAAAGAAATAGAGACTAAATCTTTCCTATGATTGGACTAGTTTAAAACAAATTAAGTATATTAAAAACAAATATATTTTCATAGACGAAAAAGGTAATTAAATTACATAGTAATTAAAATTTATTATTTAACTATTTACCTTATATACTTTTTAATGTAACTAATATTATGATTGAGTTAAATAGTTTGAACGCTTGTTTTTTTAAGACAAAAGGTTGAAATTATTTAATTATATCAAATTACTAAAACTAATATACAATGAAAAGGTACTTTATATATGTTCAATGAAAGAAGAATATAATATTTTTTTACATACATAGTTTCTTTCAAGTATTTAATATTCTTCTGTATTATACAAAATTAATTTAAATTAAATAAATTCGATATATAAAGCGAATAAATAAAAGCTCAGCGAATAAAATCAATAAATAAAATATCATTAAACGTAATAAATATTATACATAAATAACTCGTACCTTACACATTAACATATATGGTTGGAAAATAAATGCAAGAGAGCTAATTAAAAATGGACAAATAAATGAGTAAGATTTTACTCCAACCATAGTTTTATTTTTTTCTAATTACATCTTTATTTGTTCAAAATATTAAATAATTTACATACTATATCTTAAATAAAGAACATAACGAAACTCATAAATAAGTTTGTAACTATTTTAATATAAATAAAATTATTAATTATATTTTTAATTTACATAAAATTTAACATACACTGTTAGTTTGAAAGAATAATAAATTAATTAAATAATGTGACAGAAAAAAATGAGATAGAAGAGAAATTAATTACTATTTTCTTCACCCTAATTTTAAGATATCGTTTAAAACATTTTTTAATATTTTTATAATACTTTCTCGTTGTTGCAATAATTATTTTTCATTAAAATAGCATAATGATTTTAGTTTATATACCGTAAATGTAATAAATTGTATATTTTAGGAAGATAAGAAAACAAAAATGTTTAATTAGAAAGACTTCATAATCAATATTTTCCCTTTGTATATTCAATATATAAAAGTAAATTTAGAAAACTATACTGTAATCATTGATTAATACATACACGTATTTATTCTCATGTAGAAATAAAAATAATAAAATAGAAATTCTTGTAAGCATTTACTGAAAGGGCTTGGAAAGTTAAATTATAGCTAAGTGATATGTTGACGATCAAATTTTAATAATTTTTTTTATAATTTGAGGTATCATTTACTAATTAATTTAAAAATAAAAAAAATAAGAAATCACTTAAAAAAATAACACATTTAATTATAAAAAAAAGTTGTGACACAATGAAATTTTAAAAAGAATGTTAGCTTTCGAAGACAGAAAGTATATGAATAAAGTTATTGTTAATACTTAGATGGCAGTGTAGCTTTCACTTTCTTGCTGAGTCAAATTAATTTTTATATACTTTTACTTTTCATAAATAAACGAAGAGAAATGTGAGAAATATGCTCTGTGAAAACCAGAAAATTGAGCCATGCATATTTGTGCCAAAAGAAACTACCAAAAACAGAGCATTTGAACACTCTCCAAAGCTATGTCCCTCCGCAAGACACTCACAAATCTCCTACACACTTTCAACGACAAAACCGCAGTGATCGCAGCATCACTCTCACTCAAACGCCGCGTGTCCTCCGTTCGCGTTCATGTCCTTCGCGCCACCACTCACCGCCTCGCCGCTCCTCCGTCCGAGTCCCAAATCGCCGCCGTTCTCTCCGCCGGCCGCAGCTCTTATCTCCTGCCACGCACCTGCATAGAGGCAATCATGGACCGCCTTCACAGAACCCAAAGCGCCACAGTGGCACTGAAATGCCTCTTCACTCTCCACAACATCGTATCGGAGGGACCCTTAACGCTAAAGGACAACCTATCGCACTACCCTTCGCGCGGAGGACACAACGCCCTTAACCTCGCTACCTTCCGCGATGATACGGACGTGCAATCTCTGGAGCTCAGCTCGTGGGTTCGATGGTACGCGAATGTTCTTGAACATGTCTTGACGGTTTCGCGCGTTTTGGGTTATTATCTGACAAACAACGGCGCTGAAAGAAAGTTTTCGGGAGTGTCTAGTGTTGAGTTGCTGTGTGAAATACGAGGTTTAGTCGATTTCGTGGAGCAGGTGAGCCACGCGCCTGAGTCGCTGCACCTTCAGAGGATCGACTTGGTGTATGGCGTTGTGAGATTGGTGTGCGATGATTACGGGCGCGTGCAGCGCGAGATATCACTGCGCGTGGAGGAGAGTGAGAGGAGGGTGGGGGATTTGGGTGTGGACGAGTTGAGAGAGTTGGTACGGTGTTTGAAGAGGTTGGAAGAGTGTAGGGAAAGGTTGGTGGTTTTGTTTGTGAATAGAAAGAAAAACGATTCGTTTTGGGATTTGATTGGTAGGGTTAAGAATGAGGGTGTGGTGGTGATGGAGGAAATGGAGGGGAAGTGGTTGACGGTGGTGGTGAAGGGTCGGAACGATTTGACTGAGTCGACTCGGTTTACCAACCCGTTTCTAGAGCCCGGCGAAATTTTATATTCTGGTCCCACCGGGTGGCGCGTGGCCACATGTCAGCTAACTGTTCCATCGTTGGGATGACAATTTCCAACGGTCTTATTGTCAATAAGGTGCGTCATTTGTCGTTTGTCTTTTTCCCTTTTTCATTGTCTCTCTGTTCATTTTTTTACTTTTGATTTTTTTTTTTGAGGGGATTTTGATTTTTACAATGTATAGTTTTCGACATATCACAGAGATATCTGTAGATAGAAGAAAGATTTTGTATAATTTTGACTTTAAGTCTTGTTGGTTGGAGTTAGTCTGAGTTGTAATCCGTTGGGATGTCATATGTGGACGCTTTATCGGCGGGTCCAACGTTAGGAAAAGAGAAAGAAATTTCGTTACAGTTTCTTCTTTTTTGTAAAGAATATTTTTCATGATTAAACTTGATTGAACAATTGAGGAAGAATTTTTGGTCCATTGCATAATGGTGTCACATGTGTTGCAATGATTAACAGTTTAAATTTACCTAATTATTTGTTAGATATTATTGGCTCTGTACTGGTCCAAGAGGAAAATATTGGTTTAGTTCCGAGAAATTAGGTCTGTGGAGTGTAGTTAGTTACTTATAATATGCTACTTGTGTTGTGTTCTTTTGTTTGCCTTTTATTAAGATTTGCCTCTTGCTACGTGAATATTACTAAGTTTTCATTTTAAAGTTGTGTTCCAGAATATAACTTATTTATACCACAATATTTTTTTTTTTAAATTTACTCATTTCCATCAAATCGAATAGAATTTGTACCCGTTTAATAAATATATAAACTATTTGACCCTTGGGATGAAAAGTAAAAAATATAAGTTTTATAGTTAATACTCCCTTTGTTCTAGAAATTAAGTCCCAAATATTAGTTTATCAACCTAAGACTACATTAATTTTTTCTTTTTGAGTTTATCGTCAATCAATACTCTATGCATTCATACAAGAGTTTTTCAAACTCTGGTGTCATTGATTAGTTCCAAAACCTACTTGCTTTCTGATGAAGTTAGCACCATATATGTCGCTTCCACTTTTTATACTCTTTGGATGAGTAAAGAAGTTCAACGGTTGTGCTGCCTGTTCGTTGGAAGTATTACAAGATTAATGAGAATTGTGCATATCTCTATGAATAAATGAGTGTGGGATAAGGGTATAATACAAAATCACTCTTTTTTTTTTTTTTTTTTTTATGAAATCTAGTAAATTGATCATTTTTAAATATCTCTGCAATAACCTTTAAACAACGTGTAGTTTGGAAGAGATGGAGCATTATGATATGTAGAAATAGATGAATTGAAGATATAACAAGTGTTATTTAAGTGTTTGAACTAATGGATGTTCATACATCATTGTTTGTGATGTTCTATTACAATAGGTATCGATTGAAGGAGTAAGCAAAAACATATAATAATCACATCATCAACTATGGAATATTCATCAACCTATGATATTTAAAATAGGGTTAAATAATGAAAACTCCTAACTTTAGATTAAGCAAATATAATGATATTTTAAGTGATGATGTTTTGATTCATAACACTTGATATAAATTCGATTAATATTATTCTGATTAAGATTGAGCTAAAATAATGAAATTAAACAATTGACACTTTAACCAACATTGAACTAAAAACATTTCAATGAAATTGAGTTCACGGTGTTAATATTAAGACTAAACCGACGATGTCTCGGTTCGTTAAAACGAAACAAGTAAAATTAGATGTGAAATTTTCAAGATTTTTGAGTTTGTTTATTTTTACATAAAGTATATATTCAAAAAACATTTCTTTAAGATTTTAACAAAAAATAGTTATTAATATAAATATATGCACTAATATCACTATAAGATAAGTTGATGACAAAATAAAGAAAAAAGTTTGTTTCAGAAAGCTTTTTCCAAAATGCCTTTCATGTGTTTTGGAAATCTCATTCTAGAAAACTCATTTTTGAAAGTTATTACACACGTTCTAAAAAAATTGTTTCGCACATCCTGTTCTAGAAGTTCTATACTACAAAGCTTATTCCAAAATACATTTCATACGTTCCAATAAAATCTCTCTTGTATCATCTCTCTTATTTCAGAAAGGTTATTCTAAAATCTTATACCGGAAATATCGTGAAATTTGTTCCATAAATTTCTAAGCTATCAAGAAATCACTTTTACAAAGGATAAAATATCATTTTAAAAACTACGCATTGCATGAAGAAATTGTTATGTGTAAAAAGCAAAAAGTTTTTACTTTTTTCATTCAAATACTTTTAAAATTTTGAAAAATAATTTGCCCACAGCTCGCCTTTGAATCTCGTCGTTAGTTTTGGAAGAAGCAATCTGAGGTAAGGCATAGCAAAGAATGGAGTTTTTCACTTAACTTATTCTACAGGAATATGTGGATTCATGATGTAAAAGGGAAACAACAGAGTGCAGGTAGAGGAGAAAGAAGAATATAGCAGAGAAGAGAGAATTTGTATTACTGAAGAGAGTTAGAGTAATACAAAAGGGAGAGGTTACCAACGTTATCATATTCATTTTTGTTTTTAGGAAAATAAAATAATATTTTGAAAGACATTTTTTAAATAACCGCATAATGATTATTTTTTAATAATAAAAAGTTACACTCACATAATCATGATAAACATAAATATAATTTCGAGATAAAATAATAATATAATAAGTGTATCAAAATACTGAGTAGTTATGGTTTTCATCCTCTTAACATTATGTTTACCATACAACATCTTATAGATCATCAATTCTTAATTGGCCTTAATGAATTTGACTTTAAAGATTAATTAAAAATTGAGTAACAGATTATCAAACTAAATCAGTTCACATCTCTCTGTTATAAAATTGTAGTTTTGGTTGAAAATATAGCCTCAACAACCAATTTTTATTAATGAGAGCATTCACCATGATGACAATTTTCTCATAAGAAAAAGATCAACGACAATTTCGCTTAAAAGCATTTTATAATTCTTTTATAAATTTTAAGGGCATCAAGAAACATTAGATAGATTAAAAGAGGCAATAGGTTGACATGTAAAAAAGGCGAAGAAGAGTGATTGCTAAGGCTAGTAAACTCGAAAAGAGAATATTGTGGAAATCGTCGAAAGATGTTCAATCAAAGCGGAAGATATCCAAGCTAGTTCAATCAAAGTGGAGAAAAACATAGAAAAGAAGGAGATCGAGATCCGAACCAATGTCTTTTCTCTTTTATTGTATTGTGCCAAATAGTTGTTAGAATAGGAGAACAAATATAAATAGATATAGACCAAAAGTAAAATAGGGGTGACAAATTGTGGACACAAATTCAAACACACTGACAAATGTCGTGAACAAGAAAATGGCAAGTTCAACGTTAGTTATGACAATTTGGGTCATCACTTTTGTAGATTTGTCTACCAATTTTTGTTTTATCCTTGATAATCTATTATTTCTGTAATTTACGTTTCTACCAACCTTGCACCATCACTCCCTTCATCTATATTTCTCCATTTCACTTTCTTTTTTAATCCTCTATCACTCCACTTTTGAAAAACTAAAACACCATAAACCAAAGAAATATGATTTCTAAGAAGACGTGTATGATTTGTTGATTAGAGTCAACATATCACAGTGACTTGATGAATTAAAGGTTTTCATGGCCTTGGTACACAATATAAGTGAGTTATCCATAAGATTTGCTCTTGCATGGATGCATGAAACACTTAAGCAATTAAAATCAAATTAAAAAATGTCAACTTTGCTATCCCATTGTAAATGAACCTATGTCAAGTAGTTTGAATTCATTGTAAATACTTTGACAAGTATCGAATGTCAATCATTGAGAAACAAATTGGCACGCCTTGTGAGACACCACTTGTGTGGGAAAGACCATACAAAAAAGGGTTAGTTTTGAGAAAACAAGTGGTAATGAGTGTATGGGATTAATATAGGCACTAGTGCAAAATAAGTTTTTTATACCTACATTTTGTAAATAATGTGAGATCTTTTATGCTAATTCTACTTTCAACTGATATAGAATATAATACAGTGGAATTTTTGTAATATTGAAAAAGACTTTTTATACCGATTATAGCTAGAATTGGTATAAATTTCGTGTGTGTCTATATATATATATATATATATATATATATAATTTTAATTTTAAAAGAGATATTATACTTGTTGGACCTTGTAACTGGTATAAATGTTTCCCATTTCTTTTGTTCATTCCCTAACACGGTTCTTTCGTCTCCAACACAGTTCTTCATTGCTTCGTCGCTCGCACTTCCCTAGTCTGCGAAGTCGTCGTTCCAAACCGTCATCGTCACCGTGCGAAGTCGCTTACGAAGTCGTTGTCACCGAGCGAAGTCGCTACAAAGTCGTTGTCACCGTCGCGTGTTGTTTCTTGCTCTTCATCTGTTAGCATCACTGTCGCATTGTGTTATCGTCATTGTTGAAATCACTTGGTCTCGTAGTCTCTGTCGCCCTCACCGTCCATCTCTTATATGCTTTCTGGATTTGAAAAGGTCAACATTTGAACCCTAACCAAACATTACTATTGTTTTCTTGAATGAATGAAATTGGTAGATTTGGTTCCTTTGCAGGAGTTAAGTGTGATTGATGTTGGAGTGAAAAAGACCTAGGATTGTCTCACTGTTAGTTTTTGGTTCTCCTTATTCCTATTATAAATTGCTTAATTGTTCAGTTTCTCCTAAAATTTGTTGTAAAATTTCACAATTCTCGTGCAAGTAAATTGTCATGTTAAAGATATATCTTGATTCAGGTTCAATAGTTAAAGCAAGTGAAAATGTCTTATTATTCTCCTTTTCAATTACAAATTTCAAGTATCCATGGGGATTAGGTGATCCCAATCAGTAATTGGTGATCATCACAAGGTATGTAATATGTAGCTAAAGTATGTTGATGTTTTATTTTGAACTGAAACCTTGTTTGTTCTACAGGTTAGTGAGATCCTCTAGCTGTAAAAATTGATCATCTCAAGGTATGTTTTTGTCTACTATTTTCCTCATTTTTTCTGTTAAACTCATACATTTATATCAAATTGGAAGTTGACAAATGCATAGTCTCTGTGTGGAAACTCTGTAATGAATTGGCTCTACATTGCTAGCAAACTAACCTAATATTCTCCCTAGGTTTAGTTGTTTCATTCTTCTATTGTCCAAAAGCCCTTCTGTTTTTATGTTTCAATTTACTTCCTCTATGTCTGTGTTGTGTATGCAACACATTTCATCTATGGAGTGGACCACAAAAAAAATGGTGGTAGGTACCACAGATATGGAAAAGTATCTTTTCCAATCTGCTATCGTTTCCAATCCCTAGAAGATATGAACAGACCATGCGTATGCACCATAATCGTAGTTATCAGCATTGTCCAAACAAGTAGACCTTGCTTCCCTGTTTTCAGCCCATACCAATCTCGTTTTGTCCCTTACAATGCTACTTCCTCCATAGTATATAGGCTTTTTGTAGCACAGTGTTCTCAAACCACAACCTTCTGTTTTTGCATTGTTCTTCCAAACGCTTTGTTGCCTTTGCAACCTTAACAAGTACCAACATGCCCCTGCTGCCTATACACAAAACTCGAACTAGTTAAGAACAATGCTTTTTTTGTAATATATTCTTTTTCTTTTGAAGAACTTTGAAACGTTGATTCTATATCCATCTTAAAAATAATGGTTATCTACTTGTTGGCCTCTGTGAGGACCATAATCTAAGCATGATTAGGTGTTGAAAATTTAAGATATGATTAATCAACTTTTACTATCGGCCAGTGTGTTTATCATGAAACATAGTTATTTCACTATTAACCCTTTTCAAGTTCAGTAAATGCAGTGATTAACTTTTAATTCATAAAAAAAGAATGTGTTGTTTTAAGTCAAGTTTCATGTATTGAAAAAGTTGTAGTACTTCGTCAATTCAATCACCTCTATATCCACAACTTTTCGGTGAATATCTTCGCGTTTATTTGTTGTAATTTAGTGAATAGTAAACTCCTTAAGTATTGTGGAAGATTTTTTTCAAAAAACTGTTATACTGATAAAATGTTTCATTTTAAGCTTATTTTTCCAAAACTTGAAAATACCTTTTGTTATAATATTAACGTGTGTGATTGTAGTGTATGAAACTGCTAATTAAAACTTTCATCTCTTGAATCATGTTTAATTCTCATTTCTTTCTCTGTTTTGTTCTGAGGAAAGCTCTATTTTGTTTTTGAGGGAAAAGATTTTAATTTTAGACAATGCATATTATTCTGTTATGAGTGCTTCAAATAGGTAGAGTTTGGATCTGCATTGAAAATGGAAGTTCCATTACATTGATTCCTTCTTGTTTTCCGTATATGAAACTTACCAGAACTTAGGTTGTTCTTTCTTTATTCCTTTGTTTTTTAATTTGGTGGGACAGTATGATGGTGAAGGTGGGATCTCTCTTTTTTCGATATGTCTAAACTCATCTTAGTTAATTTTTCATCAATTAGGCCGTTTATGTCAGTTCCAAGATTTAACCTTTCACCACGTTGTCAAATAAACTTTTCATTGCAATATTATCTATTTCTTATTAGTTAATATTTGTAAGTAACTAAAAAAGTATACGAGTGTAATTTATTAAATGAAAGATACAAGTATAGAATTTTGTAATTTAAACCACTATTTTAAACAGTGTTAAAATAAAATAAAAAATTATGAATGAAACTATTCAGAAATTAGAGTTACTATTCTATTTTTAACCCTCTCCGATATATATATATATATATATATATATATATATATATATATATATATATATATATATATATATATATATCTTTTTTTAGTATATTTGTAACTCAAATCATTTTTCCATTTTATTTATTTACTTGATTTTATTTTAACTTAATTTTTCTTATTTTATCATTTGATTGCAAGAAAACTAATTCAGCTTGTGAATTTTGTCCTTCCTTATCTCATATGTCACTTCTCTTTCACCACTTTCTTTTCTTCTGTTCATATAACCCTCTATAGCATCTTTATTTTTAAGATCGAGGTTAATTTTTATCTACTATAAAATTAAAACATCATCCATAAATTAATTTCAGTTGCATAAATTAGTATCTCCAAATTCTTGCAACTTAATTAAATTTTAGTTGTGGAATTATGATGTCTGCTATCAATAAAAACTGTTGTTGAACTGATTCAGAGATTCTTTTGTTCTTTTAACTATTTATAGAAGATGATGTTAGGTATTCTATGAGTTTTCATATGAATCTTATATGTTTAGTCATTCGATTTTGAGTTGTATTATATTTCATATAAACATTAGATTGTATTTCATGTAAATATTTGATTGAATGAAATTTGTTGTCTAGATGTTTTAGGTGATTTTATATACAGGTTTTGTATGTGGTATGAATAGGGATGTCAACGGGGCGGGTATGGTACGGGTAGTAGCTCCTCCGTACCCTACCCACTAAATAAATATTCGCCCCGTACCCATACCCATATCTGTCGGGTATCTGTTATGCGGGTACCCGTTTATTTTGTTCATATCCGCGGGTATCTACGGGTATCCACGAATATTTACAAAATTATTTAAAATACATATATTTAATTATAAATTCAAATAAAATAAAATAAAATACATCATTGTCATAAATTTTAAATAAAGTTCAAATAAACTCAAGTTCATACAAGTCCAAATAATTATAAAAGTAAATATAAAATGATGTTCAACACAATGAAAATTTTTTAATTAGTGCTTTGATCAACAAGCCCACTTTCTCCGATTGATTCTTGAAAGAAGAATAAACAAATAATAAACCTCAACTGCCACGTGTCAAGTATTCTTATTTTGATTCCATAATTTGATTACAAGCATACCATAAAATGTCATTGTCTATATAGGGTTTGATGTATATGCCCAATTTCAAAGAAAAGAAAGAGAAGAATGTCAAGGGGTATATCTAGAAGAAAACAATGTACCAATGCTTGAAGCTGGAAGGATGAAGATGGAAGACAAGACAAGATGTGCAGCTTAGAAAAAATTAGGTCATAATGTTTTTTACTAATATATATATATATATATATATATATAAGGTATTTTTATGAATTAAACTTTAGCGGGTACGGGTATCCACGGGTATGGATACTATGATACTCGTACTCGCCCCGTTAACATGCGGGTATAAAAAATATCCGTACCTGCAAGTAGCGGGTATCCATTTTTAATATTTGTTTCCTATTCGTTACGGGTTTTATCCGCGGATACCCACGGGTACAAATTTTTTTGACATCCCTAGGTATGAAGAATAAAAAAATTGTTCAAAAAAAATATCACTTTTTAGACCGGCTATGGTCACAATGGGTATAAAAGGCGGATTTTTTTATATTTCGATTGGAATTATGTAAGATCCGCAGAATTTAATTAATTAAATAATTAATTAATTATTGAATGCGGTAATTAGTGTATTTATGACATTAAATTTTGATGGATATGACATGGAAAAGTACTAGCTCAAGTGGTTGAGAGTACTTGGGTTCGAGTCCTATGTATGTCAATTGTGTGTTATTTAATTATTATTGTTTTAATAATATGATGGAGCGTATTTCGTATGTTACCATACTTGAATTGTGTGAGTTAGCAAGAAACATGGGTTCGCTTGATGGTTTAGCATTAAATTGGCTTTGGTGTGGTCATGAGTTCAAACCTTGGTGGTGAAAAATTAATTCTTCTTTTTGCTAAAAATTGGTATGGCATGAATATGAAAAGGGGGAGAGAAATGGGGCAGCTAGGAAGGTTGAACGCTAATACTAAAGGCCTTAAATAACAATAAAACTCACCATTAAAACTTAATTTTCGTTTTAGGCGTTAAACCTTTAAGGCATAGTGAAGGGAGGGTGTTAGGCTGCCTAGTGATCAAGGAGAGATTTCCAACGTTCTGCATTTGTCTAAGCAAGGGAAAATTCCAGGTTAGGGGAGCTGAACCCGTAATATTATATTCTGATCTGATTGTATGAAATTGATGACTTTCTGCCATGGATTTTCGGGTTAGTCATGTGATGAATTGGGGGTTTGGGTTTATATCATTATTGATTCTCCCTAAATCTAGAAAAGAATGAACTTCCAAGTTTTTGTTGAAAAGAAATCACTTAATCCTTATTTTTGTGTAATTTTCAGGTAAATTATGATTGAAGGAGGAAAGAACAAAAGAAGAGTGAAAGGAGAAATGAAGAAACAGGAAAGAAACTTTGCAGGGTCGCTCAAAACCAAAGCATGCTCGCCTAAGCTAAAGCCATTGCCGCTATTCTCGCCTAAGCGACGCAGGACCTCGCTTAAGCAAGCGCTCGTGTAGTGGAGACCCTCCCTTGCCGCCATTCTCGCCTAAGCGAGATCAGATGCTGCCAATCTCGCCTAAGCGAGATCCTTTCTTCAGCTCGAAGTATTCTTGCTCGCCTAAGCGAGATCTTGGCTTCAGCACGTCTCGCCCAAGCGAGAGGCTTTCTTTAGCATGAAGAATGATGTCTCGCTCAAGCGAGACTCAGGTGGCTTGAGCGAGACCTTCGTGGAGTATATATACTCCATGAATCAGAAGTGAAAAGGAGCTAGAGATTTTGGAAGAGGAGTGCATCCGTGCTGCAGAGCTACTACCAGGAGCATAACACAGATCATATTTCTTCTTCTTCTTCTTTAGTTCTTAGGATTTGATAGCTACTATGAGTGGCTAATCTTCTCCTTTGGGATTGAATGTAATCTACTCGAACTTGGATGTAATCCGGTGATATCTATATATAGCATTTTTGTTTTACTCAATATTGGTATTATTGTTCTGCTCTTAATACTTACTTCTATCTGATCAATAGATGTTTTGATTTTGATTTTTAGATCTGACTGGAAAGTATTTCTGAAAATCTGATTTGAACAATGATACTTGATATAATGTGATGCTAGGAATAGATCTCAATATATCAATTGCTTTTAATACTCGATCTTAATGCTGGATAGTTTGTTGAATATATGAGGAATCAATATTCAGGAAACTAATCTTATGAATTTTATACGCGAGGGATCGGTATAAATGATTTTTGAGTGTGCATTAATATTGGTATTTTCAGATGTTATGTATTATATTCATCCAGATTACAAATAAGGGAGATAGATGAAATTCAATCCCAGTTTCTTTTATTGGATTTTTATCTAATTTTCTACTTTTACTGTATTTGTTTATGCAAATTAGTTTAAACATCAATGATCTATCAAATTAAAATTTCTGTATATATATGCTGATCGAGATAATTAATTATTTTAACTGAATCCGTTCCTCGTGGGTTCAACACTCTTACTTCAAATCATTATACTACAGTTGACTTTTGGTACGCTTGCTAAGAGACCAACAATGAAATGGTATGAAATTGGAGTATGTTTTGGGTGCGATTGTTGCTGTTGCGTGCGTGAAACAGTGTCAGAATCTGCATGTCTCGCTCAGGCGAGCCAGGCTCGCCTATGTGAAATATGCAAGGACTCATAAACCTCTTTCTACTCGACCATTTCGCTCAGGCGAGGTGATTTGGTCTCGGGCGACAGACCATCTCGCTTAGGCGAGTGTGACTCGCCCAAGCGAGAATCCGTGTGTGTCTCGAGTGTGTTGTTTGGGCGAAAGTGCGTCTCGCTCAGGCGAGAGTCTCTTGCCTAAGTGAGATTTCTAAGAACATTCTGATGGTGGTTTAACTTGCAGCCCAAGCGAGAGATGAGGTTCTTGGGCGAAACGTGATCTCGCCCAGGCGAGTGTAACCTAGCCTAGCCTAAGCGAGATGAACTGGAATGCTTAGGCGAGTGATGAAGGTTTAAGTCCAGGGATGAATGGAGGATAGGTTTATTAGCAACAAATGTTTCAATATTGGGTTGATTGAAGTTTGAATGGTGATGCATGATCTATAAGGCTTCTAAGATATCTCGATGGTGAGTTTGCTGGTGTTCCATGGGTTGTGGCCCGGAACATTTCCTTGAGTTATGACTCAGGATAGGGGTTAAGCATGTGGCATTCTATGGGTTGTGGCCCGGAATGACTTCCCTTGAGTTGTGGCTCGAGATAGCGGATGAACACAAGGAACCTTTGAGTTGTGGCTCGGGTTGGTGAGTGTTGCCGGTGTGAGTATGCTGGTTGTGGCCAGTACAGATGGGTCCAGAGGGATTGCCCTCCTCAGTGATTCGCTAACGAGTTTGGTAGTCCTGGGACGTTACGGACTATGTTCGTAATTGGGAACTCCACCTGGCATTACGGTGTGTGATCCGTAGCATGGTTTCCGCACGTGCTCTATCAGTTATGGCCGATAGGTGTGGTAGCAAGGCACCTTGAGATACTTAATAGCAGATGTAGAACACTACTAACATGGTTGTGGCCATGTGGAAGGACTGGAACGAGTTTCCCGGATGTACTTCTTTAATATACATGGTGGTGGCCATGTGGAGGGAAGGTAACGAGTCTTTCACGAGGTGCATCGGTGTACATGGTAGTGGCCATGTGATGGAAATGGAGTAAGTTCTGTGGGAAATGAAAGGATATTATATATGGTTGTGGCCATGCGGTATAAGGGAAGAGTTTGTCTTATTATTGTATTATTTTTATCGATTATACATGTATATGTATGTTTGGTATATTTTTGTGTGTTTCATCTTTTAGCTCACCCTATCTGCTTGTGTTTGGCGATGATCGTGTATGCGGTACACGTGAGCAGGTGATGATGCAGGTGGAGCTGGTGAGGCTTAGCTGCGGAGAGGGGATGATCATGGGATCTTTTTCTTTATGTTTTCTTTATTTTATTTGAAATGGGTTATAAAGGCTTATAGAATATTTTGATTATACTGGCAATTTTGTATTTATGGACTTATTAATGAATTAATAAAGTTTTAAATTTCCCGTGTTTTTGGGAAATGAGGTATTATTAAATATAATGTAATTAATTACTTTATTTTATTTTATTAAATTCGTAATATCCTGACGGGATGTTACAAATTATAACTAGTGTAGTAAGTCATTTTTTTCTTACACAACTTTCCCTTTCCAAGTGCATCATCTATACTGGTTTTAGAAATGGTATAGAAGCATGTTTTTTTATACCTGTCTTGGAACCGACATAGAAAGTTGAAACTTTCTATACTGTATGCAACAATACCAATTTCAGAACCGATATAAAAAACCTTTTTTAATCGGTATAAAAAAACTTATTTTCCACTAGTGAGGTACTGATATTGCTCCAGTTAGGTTTGAGAAACAAACCATAGCAACAACATCGTTTAATCATACAAAATTTTTATTATTACATGAGGTAAGTTGTGAATGTGTTTGGTTAAGAAACTTGTGGCTATCTATGACAAAGATGGAACCAACAACCATATATGAAGACTATAATGTATTGTTCACTTGAAAGAAAGATATAGATATCTAAAAGATTCATTCATGTGAAAATGTTTTAGGTCTATTTATAAAGTCTTTATCAAAAATAACTTTTGAGCAAATGATTCACAACTTTGGAGTTTGTCATCTTAATGATGTAAGTTTACATGATGGGGAGAAATAAAATATGTGATGAACAATATTGTATTAAAGAATACATAATGGTGTACTCTTTTTCCTTCATTAGTTTTTTATCCCAAAGGGTTTTTCCATGTAAGGTTTTAACGAGACACATTCTCTTATCAATGGATACCCAAGGGGAATGTTATGAATTAATGGTCGTCCATTGATTTGATACAATTACTCATATGATTGATACTCATATGATTCATTACTCTTTATGTAAATACGTGTATTAACTATTTGATTTGTATCCTTTATGGGTTACATATTGTATCTATTCCCATTAGTAATAATACACACAGAAAGAAAAATTGCTCCTTATTCTTCCATTCTCTATTCTTCCTTCTATTATTCTCTCTATTATTAGCTTTATTTTATACCACCATTTAATTTTAGTATCAATTTACTTCAGTTCAATTACTTTTTAAAGACTAAACAACTTATTTTTAATTTTCAACTTCATATAAAAATTAACTTTTGTCTAAAAAAACCTTAAATAAAAAGAAGGGTTAAATATGTTTTTGGTCCCTTAACTTTAAGTAAAATTTGGAATTAGTCCCTCTTCGAAACTTTGAACAAATTTAGTCCTTCATCTTTAGAAATCGTGGATTTAGTCCTTTTAACCAAATTTTGTTAAATTTATTTGATGTTTCAAACACATTTCAGGATTGTATTTGAATTGTTTATACTGTTTGACACATTTTTGCTTCAATGTTAAGTCAAATACTATTATCAAACACATTTGAAATGTCAAATAAACTAAAAAAAATTGATTAAAAGAACTAAATCCACGTATTTCAAAAGATGAAGGACTAAATTGGTCCAAAGTTTCGAAGAGGGACTAATTTCCAATTTCACTTAAAGTAAAAGGACCAAAAACATATTTAACCCTAAAAAGAATGTTGCCAATCAAACTCTTGAGATTAAAAGGCTGAAAAAAATATTTCCATATCGAAATAAAATGTCAATCATTACACATTTAAAGGAGTTTCCAAATAACAATTTCCAAACAAATATTAAAAAATAAAATTTATCTAAGTAGAGATGATAACGAGACGGGGCAAAGACATGTTTTGTTTTCTCATACTCATCCTCATCCTCATAGAAAAAATTCATTCACATCCTCATATCCAAACCCAACAACCCAACATGTATCAAACTTTTTACCCATCCTTATCCCACCGGGTAATGGTTATATACTCGTACCTACACCCGTACATGTTTTCTTACTGTTTCAATATTAATTAATTAATTCTTATAAAATAATAAAAAATTACGGCCAATGAAATATAATATTATCAAATATTCAATATTAAGTGAAATGTTGTTTCTTCGATATCAAATATTTAGAAAGAATTTATAATTGTATACATTTGAAATTAGAATACCAAATAAAATTTCATGAGAATCAAAATATTTATTAAATTTACAAACATTAATGAAACATGGTTCATAAAATTTAAACATATTTAAAGAAATATATAAAAGGAAAACAAATATTCAAATTAAAATATATTTTAAATGTCCATTTACTTCAATTTTTTAAATTCTAAGGAATATCTTTTTTATATATTAATAAAAGTTATAATACACCACCTGATCAAAATCACACAAAGAACAAAGATTAAACTATTAATAATAAAAAATTAACATAGATCTTATATCTTTTAAACTTCAATATATGTTGGATGGTAATAAAAAAAAATCATGACAATTATTATATTTTTATATTATAGTAAATAAATTTTATTTATACAATTATAGTGACAAAATTAAAGTGTGATAATGAATTAGAAAATAAAAAATAATTACATAAAATATATCAAAATAATATTCTAGATGATAAAAAGAAATAACAAATAAAAATATTAAAAAATTATCAAATGTGTGTCTTAGAAAAAATTTGAGAGACTATTGAATGAAATCACACAAAGAAAACAAATGTATAATTAAGAATATGATAAGATGAAAAATACTTCGGAGATCTAAGAAAACTTTTCAAATATCAACATAGTCAATGGTTGAAAAATAATGAAAATTGTTTTAACGACACAAATGAGTTCTTCAAATTAAACAAAAGTTAATAATAATAGGGTAAAGAAGATAAATTTTGTATATTACCTAGTAAATGAAAAGTTAATGTTATTGAACACTTAAATTGAGAGTATTGTTAAACATTCTTGTGTAAAAGAAAAATGTATAATAAATAAAAATATTAAAAAATAATAGAAATATTCAAATGTGAGAGATACAAAATATTTAATTGACATACATCAGTTAAACATAATTGCATAAAAGTTATGATAAGATGAAAATATATTGGAGATGTGAATAAATTTCATAACAAACCAAACAAGTAGAAGAAATAAAAAATAAGAAGGATGTACTAATATATGTATGGTTGCTTAATTGACTATGAATATTTTAATAATTTAAACATAAAAGGGGTACGGTGAGAACAGGTATTATGACATGTATAAGGACGAGAACATGATGAATATGTACATTCTCGTACCCATCCCATACCAAATTGAAAAAGTCGGAATTCTCCATACCCGTATTCATATTCAATTAATGTGAGAATTTCGAGTCAAAACATGAATAAATTTAGACAATACCTATGGGAATAAATTTATTTTTCTTCCCTCTTCATAAGCTAAAATTAATTTATATAAATTTAAAAATAATAACTGAAAAAAATACATTATAGCAATTTATAAATAAACTCCCCTTGTCTTAGATACTGGTCAAGCTATCACTGTCCGAAAACATATCCATTATTGTTACAGAAATATCATACCAAACAGAAAGAAAGGAACTAATGTATATGTTAGAATAAGAAGAAAAAGAAGAAGAAGAAGAAAAAGCAAAAAAAAGCATGAAGAGAGTGCTCCTACTGTTAAACTCAGTTCTTCTAGCCCTAGGCACTTCCGGTGGCCCCCTCGTGATGCGTCTCTACTTCATCCATGGCGGCAACCGAATCTGGCTCTCTAGCTTCCTCGAAACCGCCGCTTTTCCTCTCATTCTCATTCCCTTAACCATCTCTCACCTTCATTCTTCTTCTCATCATTCACCAAAACCTAACCTCGTCTCCATGAAACTCCCTCTCTTTCTCGCCTCCGCCGTCATCGGAATCCTCACCGGCCTCGACGACTACCTCTACGCCTGCGGCATAGCGCGCCTACCCGTCTCCACTTCCTCCCTCATCCAAGCCTCGCATCTCGCCTTCACCGCCGTCTTCGCCTTCCTCCTCGTTAGGCACAGGTTCACGGTGTACTCCGTCAACGCCGTTATGCTTCTCACCGTCGCGGCGGTGGTGCTGGCGCTGCGTTCCGGTGGAGACCGTCCGAGCGGCGAGTCCACGCGGCAGTACGTGATCGGTTTCCTTATGATTCTGGCTGCTGCGGCGCTGTACGGATTGGTCCTGCCGTTGATGGAGTTGGTGTACAAACGGAGCAAGCAGCGCGTTACTTACTCTCTGGTGATGGAGATTCAGCTTGTGATGTGCTTCTTTGCTACCTTGTTCTGCACCCTTGGCATGCTCATCAATAATGACTTCAAGGTTTGGATAAGCTTTTTCTCTCTTTTTGCTTGGAAAAAATATCCATCACTCAACTCTCCCACTATTTTCTTTGACACTTTAATTTTATGTATTCTTTCTATATAACATGTGATTATTGGATAAGAGTATACAAAAAGCTTGATTTTTGTTCCTATGTAAATCTTTTATACTATATTGCATATAAGAAAGAAAATTTGCCCAATCTCGTTAAAAGCTTTTACAATAATTGTGCATGTCATTAAACTAAAAAACAATATAATATATAAAGCTTTAAGATATTTATTATAAAAATTATTAAATATCAGTGCAATTACAGTATAAATAAACATACTCACTGTTTACTCAAATATTTGTGTATTGTAACTTTACATTTCAGTTAAATTCTTTTCATGTGTCTTTTAATTAATTAAAACTTATTAAAACTCATGAAACCAATTGAATTTCACTTTCTTTTTAAGAAATCTTACATTTAAATTGTGAATATTAGTGGTATTATAATAATGTTCATTAGTTGAAAAATGAAGTGTGTGGTTATTTTTTCAGGTGATTTCGCGAGAAGCAAAAGACTATGAACTTGGGGAAAGCAAGTACTATGTTGTGCTGGTGGGGAGTGCAATAATGTGGCAGTTCTTCTTCTTGGGAGCAATAGGGGTTATCTTCTGCTCCTCGTCTTTGTTTTCAGGAATTATAATTGCTGCTTTTCTTCCGGTGACTGAAGTTTTGGGTGTTATTGTATACAAAGAAAAATTTGAGGCGGAGAAAGGGGTTGCTTTGGTGCTGTCTCTTTGGGGGTTTGTGTCATATTTCTATGGTGAAATTAAAGAAGAGAGGGAAAAGAACAAGAATGGTTGCCCAGAAACAGAACTACCTCAAAGTCTTCCTCCCAATGCATGATTAGAAGTAAAGTTGTTGTCTTCAGTTGATTTCACTGTTTTGGTTTGTGTTCAATTGTCAATATTGAAGGCTAGCTTAAATGGGTGTAGAAAAAAAATAAAAATACAATGATTTGACAATCTCTTTTCGGTATACATTGAATTGATAATTCGTTTATAAATAATAACATTTGAAATGAATAAGTGATTATCGATTGGTTATATGAATATTAGTTATAAATATGTAATTTGTACAACAGAAATATTTAGTAACAAATATTTTTAGCATAGAAAAGGTTCGGAAAAAAATTTAGATAGACTAATATAAACAACCATATGTAAATATACAATCATATTTAGAGTTTCTTTTAATTAATATCTATCTTATTAAATACTTTACATTTTGTAAGTGAAACTCTAAAGGTAATTGGAAATATCACTTACAAATCTGTATATAGGTTTCATCTTAAAATCTAACTTTAATTATTGATTTAGTCCTTCAATTTGTTGTTTTAATTCATTTTTGTTATTTTATTATTTTTTGGTTTAATTTAGATCTTCAATTTTATTTTAAAAGGTTTAATTACAAAATTTTTCTTATTATTTTTTATTCAATTTAGTCATTTTTTTAAAGGATCTAATTTTGTCATCTCCACTTTGAGACCAAGTTAATAATTAAGTTTAATTACAATTTATATATGTACATGTTAAAATAATCTTTTAGAGTTTATACATCATCACTCCACCAAAATGTAGAAAATTTGAGTATTTAGGTGGAGTGTAAAAAATTAAATAATTTGAATATTTAGGTGGAGTGATTTGATGACTAAATTAAAAAAAAAGAAATTATTTTAACATGTATATAAGTTGTAATTGAGGTTAACTATTAATTTGGTTTCAAATTGAAGAGGATAAAATTAGATTGTTTAAAAAAAGAGAAGATTAAATTGAATAAAAAATAATAAAGGAACCAAATTGAATATTTTTAAAAAATTAAAAACTTAAATTAAATCAGAAAATAATAAAAGGATAAAAATAAACCAAAATAACAAATTAAATGACTAAATCACTAATTAAGTGAAATGGATAATGCGTAAATAAATGTAAATGTGACTTATTAGAAACTACATAGATTACATTTGTCCTTTTAGATAGTAATATTATGTAAAAAGTTGTCTGATCTAATCAAAATATCCATTCATATATTATTTCAATTTTTGTTTGAAACATTTATTTGAGGGAATTGGATATCAATGTTCCTTCACATTCAGTTCTATAAATATTTATTTTATAATTTCGACCGTCAAATTATCTTTCATTCAAATTTAATTTTTAGTTTTTTTTTTTTAGATTTATGATGGGTTTATTATATGAAACAAGTCTAAAAGTAATATTTAAATATTTGATGAATTTTAATAATTATGTAAGGTGCTATGTTAGCTTTTTCAAAGGTGAAATTTTGATATTTTGACAAGAAAATGAACATTTAGAAGGTTAATACAGAATAAAGACAAATGATGAAAAAAAAAATATATTTACGTAGAAATGTTTGGAGTAAAAGATTAGTTCCATGTTTTATTTATGTTTAATTTTTTTTTGAAATATACAAAAGTTAAAGAAGATTTCGAGGATTTCACAATTCATAAAATACCTAGCTTAGACAGAATTTGTTTAAAATGATGCTTATATATATATATATATATATATATATATATATATATATATATATATATATTTTTTTTTTTTT
>Ga0209589_1004637_pt1 | contig 23624 bp, 18 predicted proteins | sample CowpeawhiteBW_FD_187525 | JGI IMG/M metagenome (GOLD analysis project Ga0209589, IMG submission 187525) | Root nodule microbial communities of legume samples collected from California USA - Cow pea white BW (SPAdes) (version 2) | ecosystem: Host-associated > Plants > Roots > Nodule | place: USA...
TTGCGCTTTACCGATGGGCCGATGGGATTGCGATGCAAGGAATCCCACCGCTGTTGCTTAACCGATGGACCGATGGCCCCTCGAGGTTAAAAGACTCGACGTTACTGTTTTACCGATGGACCGATGGGGTGGGTATAATCAAATCATTATGTTTTACCGATGGACCGATGAATGGGTATAATTATTATGTTTTACCGATGGACCGATGGATGGGTATAATCATTATGTTTTACCGCTTATCCGAGGGTCTCATATTTCATGTAATTCGTTCGACCGATGGTCACCTGGGGGTCAGTAGCGGACGAGCGACCGATTGGCCAAAAGTATTTCAATAACGTTGTTTTCTTCATTTAATCTGCTTCAATTTAAAAGTGATTATAGGCGGCAGAAGAAAAAAACTTGATTTTAATTTTTTTTTTTTTGTATATTTTGATGTTGCAGTTTCATGGGAACACACATTTGCAACATTTGTTGAGACGAGGAAAGAAAAAACAATCAAACAAACCGTATGCGAATGGCGCGATTACCGGATAGTTGCCACATGCCAGCGCAAATCATTGCCATATCCAATAATAAATAAAATGTTCTCTTAAATTATCATTTTAAATATCTGAGGCTTGTTAAATATAATTTTAGTTGTTAGGTGTTAGGTTTCGTGTAATTATATCCAACATCTTACATCTGAAAAATAAGTAAGCGAAAAATAAATATTATTTTTAAAACGAGCTCTTTCTTTTTTTTTTAATGATTGTTTGATGGTTTGACTAAAACATACTGCGTTTTTTTAAAAAAATAAATAAAAGAAAAGGTCTCTGTCTTCTCAGTGTACACACAGTTGGGAAATGAATGAACCATAAAACACAGCTCAGAGATGCAGTGTGAAGAATGAAATAAGGAAACCGTGTGGTTTTATTCTCTTAGATTCCCACAATACCGTTTCCAAACCGTGTATTCGATTTAAGAATCCAACAAGAACCTCACTACATAATGTTGTAATGCACTACATAGTTTAATTTTGCAAATCCGAACCATGGATTGTTGGAAAAATGTTTGGGTTTTGTTGGTTGAAACTTAAGACGATAAAACACTTCTAAGTGAAAGTTTTTTTTTTAATAGGAATGCAATGAACCCACGAAACACCATGATTGTGAGTGCTAACCTTTCCAATGTTTATTCTGCATAAAAAAAATGAATTTGTTCTTAGATGCTGATTGCTCTGAATCTTAGCAAAGAAGCATTGTGGAAAAGGCACTCACTCTTCACATTCTTATCCCAAAGCATAAAAATAAAAAATAAACATTAAATTCAAATAAAAAGCTCCCACGGTATAAAGTAAAGTAAAAAAATAAAATAAAAAAATCTTGTCATGTGTTATTAATTTATTTAAAGTGAAAATAGTAACATTCCACGTAAATCTAAAGTGTCACACGTTGAATCATAGGACTAGGTAACGGGTATTTTATTTGTGTTTTTTTTTTTTTCTCTTATGAAATGCCACCAAAGTTCGATATAAAAGGGAAAGTATAGAAGCTAGAAAGAGCCATTTTTGAGTAGAGAGTGGGTAGTGTGAGCAAACCAAACAGATCCTAAGAATGGATACAATTAAGTCATTCAAAGGCTACGGCAAAGTTGACGAGTTGGAGCAGCAAGCCTATCAGAAGAAGACACGTAAGCGCATCATAATCATCACAGTGTCTTCCATCGTTCTAATTGCGGTCATCATCGCTGCGGTTGCAGGGGTCGTCATACACAACCGCAACAACAAATCTTCGCCCTCATCTGACTCGGCGCCGCAAACTCAGTTGTCTCCGGCCGCGTCACTCAAAGCGGTGTGCGGCGCCACTCGCTACCCTAACTCCTGCTTCACCTCCATATCCTCGTTACCGGAATCCAACACCACCGACCCGGAGCTCCTCTTCAAGCTCTCGCTGCGCGTCGCCATTGACGAGCTCTCCAAGCTCTCCAGCTTCCCTTCCAAGATTCGCGCCAATGCGGAGCACGACGCGCGTCTGCAGAAGGCGATCGACGTCTGCAGTTCCGTCATCGGCGACGCGCTGGACCGCCTCAACGACTCGATCTCCGCGCTCGGAACCGTCACCGGAAGGATCGTTTCTTCGGCGAGCGTCAGCGACGTGGAGACGTGGCTCAGCGCGGCGCTCACGGACCAGGACACGTGCCTCGACGCGCTCGGCGAGCTGAACTCCACTGCAGCTCGCGGCGCTCTTCAGGAGATCGATACCGCCATGAGGAACTCCACGGAGTTCGCGAGCAACAGCTTGGCTATCGTGACGAGGATCCTGGGATTGCTGTCGCAGTTCGAGGCGCCGAATCACCACCGGCGGCTGCTAGGGTTCCCGGAGTGGCTGGGCGCGGCGGAGCGAAGGCTGCTGGAGGAGAAGAACAACGACTCGACGCCGGATGTTGTGGTGGCGAAGGACGACAGTGGACAGTTCAAGACGATCGGCGAGGCGCTGAAGTCGGTGAAGAAGAAGAGCGAGAAGAGATTCTCGGTGTACGTGAAGGAAGGGAGCTACGTGGAGAACATCGATTTGGATAAGAACACGTGGAATGTGATGATCTACGGTGATGGCAAGGACAAGACCATCATCGTCGGTAGCCGGAACTTCATGGACGGAACTCCGACTTTCGAAACTGCAACTTTCGGTAATCACTTTACTTATAATTTCTTTCTTTCTTTATTTTCTGCATTTTTTTTATCACCAGTTACCTTGTTTTTAATGCAATGTTTGAAAAGGTTTAGAATGATTCTAATTTTCTATTGGGAGTTTGGTTTGATTATTCTCCCTTCAATACTTTGGCATGATTTTTTATTTTCTGTGTGCATAATAAGATTAATGGAAAATGAAAACAAATTGATTGGTATAGCTACAATTAATTTGAGTGATCAATAGATAAAATAGAATTTGTGAGGATTCATCATTTATATGAAAAAAAAAAAAAAAAAGGTAGATGGAGAAGCATGTGGCAAGTGCGTTAGCGAACCACATGGTATGAAGTGTGATCATGTGTGGACACTCGCACAATTGGCTGTTTGTCTGCTCTTTCAGTAACACGACCCATCAAGCATTATGCTGTTTTCTGCATCATTCATGGCCTCCCATGTGATGTCTGCAGTACCTTCTCATACCTAACAACATCCACCCATATCCAACATCCATAAATGCTGTCTTCAGACAACAGATATGGATTTAGGTGTTGACCTATTTTGTTACGCTTGAAACGATGATGTTTGTACAAAAATTAACAAATTAATAACTCTTGCATTAAACACAGGAATATCACCACCTATAAAACTAACAGGAACTTGTTACTTTTCGCAGCTGTTAAAGGCAAGGGATTCATAGCCAAAGACATAGGGTTTGTGAACAATGCAGGAGCTTCAAAGCACCAGGCAGTGGCATTAAGATCTGGGTCAGATCGCTCTGTGTTCTTCAGATGCTCTTTTGATGGCTTCCAAGACACCCTCTATGCTCATTCCAACCGCCAATTCTACCGTGACTGTGACATTACAGGCACCATAGACTTCATCTTCGGCAATGCTGCAGTTGTGTTCCAAAATTGCAAAATAATGCCGAGACAGCCCCTACCAAACCAGTTCAACACCATCACAGCTCAGGGGAAGAAAGACCCTAACCAGAACACTGGAATTATAGTTCAGAAATCGACGATCACTCCTCTGGGGAACAATCTCACAGCTCCCACATACCTTGGTAGGCCATGGAAAGATTTCTCCACCACCGTCATCATGCAATCTGAGATTGGGTCGTTCCTGAATCCGGTGGGGTGGATGAGTTGGGTCGCTAATGTGGAACCTGCAAGTACCATCTTCTACGCGGAGTATCAGAATACTGGGCCTGGAGCTGACGTGTCCCAGAGGGTCAAATGGGCCGGGTATAAGCCCACTCTCACGGACAGCGATGCAGATAAGTTCTCTGTGCAGTCCTTTATCCAAGGCCCTGATTGGTTGCCTAGTGCAGCTGTACAGTTTGATTCTAATCTGTGATACAAACATACACTCATGTTTAACTTGTCTTTTTAATCACGCTCTTCTAACATGTATTTTGCTCATTTTTTTGACCTACTCTTTATTGGTTTATGAAATTTTTCTACACATTAAGGTTTGAAAAATATGTCAAATTTTTCAGATGAAAAAAGAAGAAGGAAGAATGAATATGTTAACTACTGTTTGAATATTCTGCCAGCTTGGTAAACAATTGCATGTCAGTTAAAGCATTTATAGTGAAAGGAAAAATTGTAAGGTTATTGAATATGCCATTGATTGTTTATGAAGATTATTTTAAGTTAGAAAAACATTAACTTGATAGAATGTATGATGTAAAAAAATTGTTTATGCTGACATGGTTTGTTTCGTGGATTGTTTAGAATTTGTATGTTATAAAGATGAGACATTTATAAATAAATATTTTGGGTATTTATATGCAATTTAACGGTAAGACAAGTAAAATTAAATTAAAGAACGATTATGCTCAAATAAACAAATATGGGTAAAGGTCTTTGATAGTTATGATAGTTAGTGTTAGGACATTTTCAATATAAATTAGTTGAAATTAAGTCTAGATTTATTATAAGTGAAGCTAGAAAGTCTTTAAAATTACTTTAATCTTAACATAATGGACTAAGGATAGTTGACGAGTAATTAGTCATTTTTAAATGTTTATCTATCAAAACTGTCATTTTAATCAATTAGGTAAATTCTTAACAAGAAACATTGCTTTTATGATCATATCAATTCATTAAGTATATAATATAATCGATTAATTAAGTGAATTTTAAAAAATTGATTTTCTATGTATTAGTGATTAGTTCAGTAAATAATCAATTGTGTTAGCGATTTCAGTTAATTATTCATGATATTATTTGAATTTATATCGTTTGAAACATTCTTATTTCAATGTTAACTAGAATATATTTGAAATGTTAAATAAATTTAATATTTTTTTGTTAAAATAATTAAATTTATGTATTTTTAAATTTGAGTGACTAAATTGAGTCGGACTTTTAAATAATGACTAATTTTAATTTCACTTAAAGTTAAAAGACTAAAAATATATTTAAACCTTTAAACTTTAATGCTATTAATCCATTAAGATACTTATATAATGGATTAATCTCAGCAAACACATTTTGTTTAAAAGCTATATTTATTTTCCCATTTAAACAACAAATTTTTGAAATCTAAAAGTTAAAAAGAGATATTATAGCATTTGTAGAGATAATATTATTGGGTTTCTCGTGTTCATCAAGATTTAATGAATCAAGATTCAAGTGTTCTAAAAACTTCTTACTTTTAGTATAGGTTTGAGCCGTAAAATCTTTACGATAATATTCCCTCAAATGAAAAATTGATGCATGACAATTGTTTATCCAATTAAACTTACCTATAGGAGAAGGCTACTCTCGAAAAATAACAAAATACCTAATGTGGATCTATGTGATAATCATCTATAAGAGAAGGTTATTCTTGTAGAAGAAGATGAATTGGACTATAATGAAAAATATTTTTTTATCAAAATATTGAAAAATAAATCAAATATATAAATTTAAAATTATAAAAAAAAATCACGAAAAGAAAAATACGAATGAAAAAAAAAGTAATTTAGCTTATTACTTTTGTAGTTCTAGTTTACTTTACTCACTATTTCCTTTTCCATGTAACAATGTAATAAAGTGTGAGATAAATAATTAAAAACTTTCAATTATATGTCAATTAAGTAGTACATTGTTATAAATATATTATACATTTTCTATCAAAATATCAAAAGAGAATACACTTCCCAAAATTACACAAGGACAGTTACAAGTTTAACTCTATGAAATCACGAGCCCATATTCTTTCTTGGTTTTTGTTGTTGTGTTGTCATCTGTTGAACATTAAAAATACATTGTGTTGTTATTTTAAATATTTTTTAATATATTTTAAAACGTCAAAATTAGTGGTAATTAATATATTATGGAAACACAGTAGAAAAACAACACAACAAAATTCAGTAGATAATCCAAATTCATGAAATCACTAATTACCTTTTACTGACCTGGATAACTTGTAGGATTCAACTTCTACATAAATATTTGATGATATCTAAACAATGGTATAATCCATCTTGTAAATTACTATAAACTTGGACTATAATTATAAGATCTGTCCTTAATTCTTGAATTAAATATGTATTATACAACCATGAGACAAATTTCTTAATTAAGTAAAGCTTACAAAGTTCATTTGTCGGAGATATACCATAAATTTACATTAAGAAACGATAACTTTTTTTTCTCTATTTTACAAATATTATTTATTCTTATTTGATATTATCTTCCCCTATTTTCTTTTTTAATTATTTTACCCCTATATAACAAATAATTATTAAATAGTACTTTTTCTTTTTACAATAATCACAAGTTATAGCATACAATATTTCAACCATCTCCTTTCTTTTGCATCAAATCAAATGCATGTTTTTTGTATTTGTTTCTTTCTTTTTACTTATTTATAGGTTTTGATCTTTTTCACAAATATCAATAATTAAAAATTATAGGTTTTGACAATATATATAAAATATCTTTTATGCAGAATGAATATTATTGGATTGTAGAAGTTGGCAATTAATTTGGCAGTGGCCATTTTATGATTTGTGGACCCAAAGGCAAGTAATGTACAAATTCTGATATACAAAAGTCAATTATGGACTCTGAAGAAGTCATTAAGAAAATCATAGAAAACAGAGACAGAAATTGGACAAAAGAAGAAAAAAAAAAGATGAAATGCAACATTTTATTCCCCACACTACAAACAACCATCGAAGTAATTTGATCCACAGATTACAAATCCACAGTATTCAATTCAAAATTTCAACTATCACTCCCCCTCAAAAGCATAAAAAATAATGATTATTAAATTTAAATATTAATCCCACCTTATCATAGGTTAGGTTAACAAAGTTAAGAGGATTATGATTCAACCCTATTCATCGTCAAATTTTATAAATTTGAAATATTAAAGTCTGATTTTTTTTTTTCTTTAAAAGAAATCGAGTTTCAACTATGTGAATAAAAAAAGCAGCTAAGAGGTGATACTTTATTAAAATAGTCAATTATATTTCTTGATATAGATTATTCATCAACGAATTAAGTTATAAAAAAAAGTACTTATATGTAAACTACAAATTTATATAAATACTCTAAAGCTAGTAATATGGTACATTCTTTACATAGATGGAATCATTTTCGTATTTTTCAATTCACTCTTTTCAAAGCCATCATGTGAGGGAATATGTATTGTAATGCATAAAGTTAATTTTATTCGTCAAGCTGAAAGTAAAATCTGTGTTGCTATTTTGGAAATAATTGGTAAATGTAAATGATATTAAAGTATAAACATTTTGAAATATCCATCATTGAGTGCACTGAAAAGGTACTAGTTAATTATGTAAAAAAAAAAAGTGGTCATTGTACCATAAAGATCAAATAAAATATCCAAAATCTCGAGTAAGTGTCCTTTTGTGAAAATTTTGACCTAACTAGTATGGTCTCTTTTTTTAATTCCTTTAATAGCATATTGTAGGTAGTATTTAGTTTTCAAAGAGCCCAATTTTGACATATAATTGGACAAATTGCAGTTGAAAATTAATTGGAATTCGATTCTCAAGAAACTAAATTCCGGATTTGGTTTTCATATATTTATTTTTTATTTAATTATGAAGGAAGGAAAAATTAGAGGAAAATAAGTAAGAACTTAAATAAGTTGAGGACAAAAGTTTCAATAAAAGTATATAAATATGATGGTTATTTGTAAAATAAAATTGAGAAATGAAAATATTTGTAGTAATAATAATATAGGAAGAACGAAGTAAGGTGTAGAAATTCAAAAGAATTAAATTTTTGGAAAGTGCTTAATTTAAGAAGTTAATTTTGCAAGAATAAAAAGTTTTTATTTAAAAAATGTCTATATATTTTGAAGTAATTATAAGTAAAATTATAGTATGAGCAGTTGTTTGTTTATAAATAAAATTCCTATTTAGAAAATGTTAAAAATTACAACACATAATTATTAAAATGTTAAATATGTTTTTAGTTCTTAAATTTTGATAATAAATTAAAATTCGTTTATATTCCAAACTTTAATACATTATAGTTCTTAAACTTAAAAATAAATATATATAGTCATGTTAATCTAATTATGGAGTATATGTTATTGAGTGCGCGTGAGTGTATCAGTTACGTTACCGGCGTATATAAAATAGTAGTGCGTAAAATCGATTACGTATTTGATGTGTGTGAACACCGGTTACGTAACTGGTATTATAGGTGTGAATAATATATTTATTACTAATTAATAATATAAAATATATCTCCTTTTATATATATAATAATTGTTAAAAATATAATGATTAATAATATAGATAAAATAATAATTATTATTAGTAATAGTTCATGTATATAATAATTAAAATATATAATAATTAATAACAATTTAAAATATTGTTAAATTTTAATATTTTTAATTCATTTAATAATCATTTAATTTTATTTTTATAATTAATGATATTTTAGTAATCTTTAATTTTTTTAGTTTACAATATCACTCAAATCATTCATTAATTATCATAAGATTCATCTTTAAATTCACTGACTTTATCATCTAATTCTATTTAAAAAAACATAATATCTATCTACTTAAATTTATACAAATTTATCTTCACGGATTCCATTGGTATGATGGATTCCATTGGTATGATGTGAAATTTCTTATGAATCCAACCTATTACAATCCTATAAAATTAAGAAAAAATTTATTTTGACACTACTTTTCCCAGATAACTACTATTTGACGCCAACTTTTTCTAATAAAATATTATTTTAAATAATATTAATTTATATGAGTGTTAATTGAAAGTATTGGCATTATTTGGAAATATTAATAAAAGAGTAGCACAACTAATGTTAACTCCTTCGTAGTGTTGCATAACATAACCCAAGTATTACAATGCATAAATAAAATGAAAAAAAAAGTCATTCAAATGTTAACATCCACTTAGAGTGATTAATCCCTAAATTATGCATGATTCAATACATCAAATATGTGAGAAGAATATTGCACAAATTATCAGTTGCAAAAATACTCGACTTTTATATTAAAACGTCAACATAAACACTAATAAAAACAACATTAAACTTTTTATCCAAACGAAAAATTTACACAAACTACCCTTCAAATAATTGATTTGTAACTTCATTCAAACACAATATCTATTTAATGATCATAATATCAAAAGATATAGATTTCTCTAATAATTTAATTTCATGTATATTAATATTCATTCATTATCTACTTCTAATATACTTCTTTCCAAATTTAATTATGTTAATTATATATATATATATATATATATATATATATATATTAAATCCTACGATAATAAAATATTTCAAACCAGTTTTTAATTTTATTAGTTAAAAATTTATTTAAATTTATAAACATCACTATTATAATAATAAATTATAAACAAAAAAAAATGTTAATCCAAAAATATTTTTCTGTAATTTTGTCTTACCTTTCCATATTTTTTAAAGAATTTTTCCAATTCGTCAACTGAATAGTTAATTTCCCAATTCATTACACAAAACTCAATAATTTCAATGATACTAAACACTTTCTAAATTTTTCTACCATTATTTTCCTTTCTTCTTAAATTTTTCTTACTCCCACATTTCCTCTATTCAATTCTCCTTAAAACGTGTCTACTCCTAAAAAAAATATTTCTTCCAAGTTTCATTTATCTAAATTTATATATTACATACCATTGGAATAGTGTACTATTGGGAATAGAAAAAAGTCACGTGATGTCTGGATGAAAAATTCTTACTTTATTCCGTTACACTGCATTAAAAAAAAAAGTTATTATTCATAACAAAAAAAATAATTGATATGAATGCTACAGTAAAAATTGATCCAACAGAATTTATCAAATGAAAACACGTCACAAAGAGAAAAAAGGAAGGTATAGTACTTAATTCTACTTATAGTGCATGGAGGGCTGAGATTTTGACAGACAGGGCTGCGTGGATGTTTGAGGTTTGAGGTTTGAGGTGGAAAGTTCTCCAAGGGAACAAACAAAGTCACACATTGTTTCTTTCTAGATACACGCACGCGCCTTCTGTCTCTTCTCAACTTTGTGATCACATTCCGACCGTCAAATCTCCATCTTCCCCTTTGTATATATAACCCTCACAATGCGGAGAACCGCTGCAGACAGATTCAGGCACCTTTTCAATCGTTCATTTCTTCTTCATCGTCATCATCATCACAATCATAATCACCCTCCCTTTCCTGCTTCTTCCTCTCTCTCTTCTCGCTCTCCGTTTTCCCCCTATCGTTTCTTCTTTTCTACTCCCTTTTCTTCCATGGCTTCTGATTCGCCTTTCCCTGTCACTGCTCAAAACATCAACCCCAAGGTCCGTGTTGCCTTCGATTCTCTTTTCACTGCCATCATGCATGTCCTTTTTTCGCTTTCTCATTTCTGGGTGTGCTAAAGTTACAAGCTTTGCCCTGTGTGATCGTGTTTTTTTTTATCTGGGCAAGAGCGTGGTGTCGAGTTTGTGTTTTCGGGGTTTTCTTTCTTGGTTTTTGCGCGCTGTGTAACGTCTTTCTTTGTCGAAGGATCGACCTTTGATTTAATTATAGCTTTTTAAAGACTTGCGAATTATTATTGTTGTTGATCCGTGAGTCAGGTTTGACACTGATCTTTTTTCTGCGTTGTTTTCTGTCTAGTGGTGTGACCGATGACCTAGTTATAGCTCATTCATTTTTCTATATTATATGCCCAATTGAGTGTTGAATTACTTTCTAATTGTGTTCAACCCTGGGATTTGGTGAAAAGAGTAGTGGCAAAAAGAGATTCTTTTTCATTTTCACCGTACTTCCAATTGAGGATATATCTTTGTTGTCTACTTTAGGCTGTTTTAATGGATTTTGAAACTTTTTATTTATTTAAAAAGTGTGATCGTGTGCTAGAATATTTCCCCACTTGTTTCTTGTTCTTTCAGATAAGTTGGTTATGTCACCAATTTTCATATTTTATTTGGTAATTTGAAACTATGCATTTTTGTTGTCTAGGTTCTGAAATGTGAGTACGCTGTTAGAGGAGAGGTTGTCACACTTGCTCAGGTACTGTGATTTGACTGTATATATTCAAATTAGGCCATTAATGTAAAAAGTATTTTTTCCTTGGTTTATTCCAAGATGGATACATTTTACACCTTACTTAGCATTGACAAAATAAGTTGATAACTGGTAAGCTAAGTTGACAGTGATCTCTGACATGAAATTATTGGCATGGCTTTTACTGTAATATAGCTTGAAATTGATCACTTCAGAATTTTCTATGGACAATTGTTACAATACTTTCTGCTTACAACGCCTTAATATTGCAGAATTTGCAAAAGGATTTACTGGCCAATCCCGGTTCTCATCCATTTGACGAGGTACTTCTGAAATAGGATTTTGTGTTTTTCTTAACTCACAGGAAGATTTGTAAGGGGATCTTCTATAAAGCTTCTTATGTGCATGGTGTTCATGCAAGGGGTGAACCCACTGTGTAGCGGACAGTCCTATCTTGTATTAGTAAAGTTGTAATAGATTAATTCCACAACTTGAACATCTGAATTTCCCATCATAGGGTGAAAACTCCAATTAATGTCCCAAGGCTATCCTTCTATGATTACCTATTTCTTTATATTCTTAATTCTTTGGATCAAATGTATTAATTAGGCTATCCTTCACATTTCTTTTTTTCTGAATATAGATACTCTACTGCAACATTGGAAATCCTCAGTCTCTTGGCCAGCCTCCAATAACTTTTTTCCGAGAGGTTTGCTGTTTATAATTTTGTGCAGTGAATGTAGCAAAATACAAATTAAGCAATACTTATTATGACAATCTCATCTCTGTCAGGTTCTTGCATTAACTGATCATCCAGCTATATTGGACAAAAGTGAAACACAGGGTTTGTTCAGGTACCGGCAAACTAAGATTTTTTTGATGTAACAAATGTATTAGAGTATGAATCATATGACTGGAGTGGTATTTTCAATTTGATTATAATGTATAACAAACTTCTTTTAGTCATTGGCATTTTTAGTTCAGTTTTGTAATGTTGTAGTTTACAATCAAGTGGAACAGAATAAAAGTTCTAACTTGACCTTTGGCATATTGCAGTGCTGATGCAATAGAACGAGCTTGGAAGATTGTGGAACAGATTCCTGGTAGAGCAACGGGTGCATATAGCCACAGTCAGGTACCTATTGGGATATCAAATATGGTTTATTTCTATGCTATAAGAGGCAGGGCCATGAAATTGTTCATATTTCCATGTCAGGGTGTCAAGGGTCTGCGTGATACAATAGCTGCTGGAATTGAAGAGCGTGATGGTTTTCCTGCCAATCCTGATGACATTTTCATGACAGATGGCGCAAGCCCTGCAGTATGTCTCTACTTTGCCGTTGATATTTACTATATGGTTTTAGATGATTATGAGAGTTTGTTTCATTTATAATCTGAATAAGTTTTAAAAACAATTATTTCTTTGTTTTCAGGTCCATAATATGATGCAACTACTCATTAGGTCGGAAAATGATGCTATTTTGTGTCCCATTCCACAGTATCCTCTATACTCAGCCTCAATTGCCCTCCATGGTGGCTTCTTGGTAGTTTTTTCTCCATACAATTGCATAATGCAAAATTTAATTTGGTCAATGTTTTGATGCTTTTCTTTTTTATGATGTTTGTTGGTTGTATGTGCCATCTTTGAAAGGACAAATAAGAAAAATGGTCTATGTAAAAGTTTACATAATACTTTGGTTGGAGTATTAGTTTAACTTTGGTATTTTTTTCTAAAGGTACCTTATTATCTAAATGAAGCAAGCGGTTGGGGATTGGAAATACCTGAACTCAAGAAGCAATTGGACGCTGCCAAGTCTAAGGGCATCAATGTTAGGGCTTTAGTTGTTATAAATCCTGGAAATCCAACGGGGCAGGTGAGCTACTAATAAATTATGTAGTATTGGGGTTAATAATTACTTACAACTCTTACAAGTTATTTTTAGTTTATTTCAATTTTTATGGTCAAATTGCTTAGTTAAGTTTTTAATTAGCTGTCTGATATAATCTCGTGTGATATAATCAAATCTTGATATTGAATGTTGCTTAATGCTTAGAAAGCAGAGTTTTTTTGTTAAATTTTGTAACATGGATTTTCTGTCATGCCTCCAGGTTCTTTCTGAGGAAAATCAGCGCCATATAGTAGATTTTGCCAAGCAAGAAGGTTTGGTTCTTTTAGCTGATGAGGTAAATGGATCACTATTGAAAATCTTAGACACACAATTAAATTTATTTAAAACATGGTTGCACTTCATGAATCTAGGGAATGAAGGTTACTAGATCCTAGCCAATCTTTTTTTTTTTTCACAACATATATCAAGAAAATGTATGACATATACCATGACAATCATAATACTACACTGATGCATGAACTTCATTTTGAAGGTATATCAAGAAAATGTTTATGTCCCTGAGAAGAAATTTCACTCATTCAAGAAGGTGGCTCGGTCCATGGGATATGGTGAGAAAGACATCACTTTAGTATCCTTTCAATCAGTCTCCAAAGGTAAGCTGGTACAAAATTTATAATAACAATACAGAGTAGAATTTTATGCTAATAGGGGATCAATATTGATGGAAGATTCCCTTTTCTTTGACCTTAGGCTACCATGGGGAGTGTGGGAAACGAGGAGGTTATATGGAGGTGACTGGCTTTTCTGCAGAAGTGAGGGAACAAATATATAAAGTGGCATCTGTCAACCTTTGCTCTAATATCTCTGGTCAAATTCTTGCAAGCTTGGTCATGAGTCCACCAAAGGTTAACTCCTTGCATCTTCTAAGTCTAATTTCTTTTTGGGGAATATTTCTTTAGTTTGAATAATTAAAGGAACATTGAATACAATTCTGACCATGATGAGATTGATAATAGTGCCAACCTAGAATTAACATATCTGGAGTACCCTTAATTCGTGTTTGGTAAATTGACTTAGCTTGAACTTTAACCATAAAAAATTGCCATTTTGTTCATTCCATTGCTAGTTTGATATTAATGATGCCTTTCATACTCAATATTCAATGATTTTCTGCAGGTTGGAGACGAGTCCTATGAATCATTCATGGCTGAGAGGGGAAATATTCTGGCATCGCTTGCTAGGCGTGCAAAGGTTAGTTACCTAGGAAATAATTTGAAATAGTAAAATCAACCAACAAAATTTTAATTCTCTTTCAAGAGTAATATTTTAGAACATCTCCAAGGAACCCTTCCTCCCAATGCATGCAAGGATTTGATTAACATAGTTTTATACTTTCTCATTTTGAAAGGCTCTCACACTGTGGAAATGCCTACCATATTCCCTAGAATAAATATTTACAATTTTAGAATCCCATTATCACTTTTATCAAGAACCTTAACCAATTAATCTTTACTTTCTGTCGCCAATTCAATGTTAACAGACACTAGAAGATGCATTCAACAAGCTAGAGGGTGTAACATGCAACAAAGCAGAAGGGGCTATGTATCTGTTTCCCCAAATTCGTCTATCCCAAAAGGCTATCAAAGCTGCAGGGGAGGCAAAAACTGCACCTGATAACTTCTATTGCAAGCGCTTGCTTAATGCTACAGGAGTAGTAGTTGTTCCTGGTTCTGGTTTTGGACAGGTTAGTTTATGTTTTATCTTTTGTAGCATTTTCCATCTTTTTGGTAATAATTTGTAAACTGATTGTATTGGTAAATTGTTGTTTTCTTGCAAGGTTCCTGGCACATGGCATTTCAGATGCACCATTTTGCCACAAGAAGAAAAGATTCCAGCCATTGTTTCCCGTTTGACAGAGTTCCATAAGAAATTCATGGATGAGTTCCGTGACTAAGTCCTGCTTCTATTTCATCCCTAAACACAGAGGGTACCCAATTGAAACTTGATGAGAATGGATTTTGCAGAAATAGGACATTTTGTTTTCTGGAATAAATTTGTTGTTAGCTCCACTTATACATGTGGAAGCATATTTGGATTTTTCTCCATTCTTGTGCTTCTTTGCATTATTAGATCTTATTCCTGTATTACCTCTTTTTAATTGAATAAACTTTTTTCGAACCAACAACCTTCAAGTCATAATATTTTGAAACATAAACCTTAATTTAAGATAATAATACCACTGTTGCATTTTTGCATACTTTAAATGGTTTTCAAGTGATTAATTTGTAGTCATTATCCTAAATGATGAAAAGGGTATTTGGAAAGTTGGAAACTTTATCTCTCTGTTTACCATTGGCTTCTCTGGTTGGCAGTAATTGTCTCTGTTCACGTAACCTTATGACGGAAGAAATCTGAAAAGCAGGGACAGCTTTTATTATTTGCATGTCAACTTTGGATTTTTTCATCTCAAATCCAAATACAAAACGACACAACCATCACAACAAAACAACTGCAAAAACAACAAATCCACATCGTTTCGGATCCATTGTGTTGTCCTATGAGTTTGACATACACTGAATATTGCATGGACTCTCATTCCGCAAAATTTTTCCATTTTAATTTATCACTCCTTTCGTCCTAAAATTAAATTAGTTTTTTGAATAAAAAAATTAAAGCGGTTTCAGTTTAAATTTTTTACTGATGTTGAAATGATCAATTTTTATTTTAATTTGTTCTTGAAAAACCTACTTCAATGTTTGTATTTAGTATATTTATTGAGTTAAATTATTTTAGTAAAAATAAATGATATATTTACGGTTAATGTTGTGTGAAAAAGAGTAAAAAAGGGAAAAAATGTGGTTCTAGGATTTCATTTGGGGTTTCGCATCGGTCATTTAAATTAAATGTCATAATTTAATTACAAAATGTTTAAAATTAACTAGTTTAAAAAGTAGTGTTCACATTAATTAAATAACGTCATAAATTATTATGGCCATGATTTAAATTGCCAATATAAATGCATCCACTTATATCACTTGCATACATAATGAATAAAAGCATCATTAGTAGTAATCTTCACACTAAATTAAAGATATTAAAAGAAAACAGAAATACATTTATAATCAGTATAAAGAAAACTGTAATACTTGTTTTTTTATTATGAAACTAAATATAATATTAAATAAAAAGGAAGCATTTTAAAATTTCAAAATAACAAAATTTGCTTTTATTAAATATTTTCACCCTTAACAAGTCTCTTTAAACACTATTAAAAACACTATGTTGTTCAATGATTGTTATTGCAAGGGAAGCAACCACATGAACTTGGCTTTGAAAAATGTGAGTTATGTTTATGAATCATCTTCTGAGCTTGCTCTGTGGCTTTCTGAATTTGCTCCAAGTGTTGCTGTCTCGCTTCTGCTCTCCACTCCTCAGCTTTTCTGTGAACCACTGACATCCTCTTCATCAATTTCTCTTCAAGGTTTGATCTCATTTTCTGTATTTTCACCTAACCAACAACATTTTCAACAATTACAAAAAAAAAAATAATCATGCTTAGTTTCAATGACATGATTCTGAAGCTGAAAACTAGCTTGGTAATCTGCAACAGTGCTACATTTAACCATGTTCATGTTTTCAATGCTAGTGAACTTAGAACCAATTTACTATAATAATAGAACCTGAAAAAGACAACATGCCTAGAACTTTTCAACTTTGGAATTTGTTTTTATTATCATGGTCTACACCGCATAGAACAGTAGATTGATTCCCTCCCTACCCACTACAATCCACTGTCCAGCTGGCCAAGTTCTTAACCAAAGACTGTAATTTTTAAACGAAATCTTAGATTCAAATATTATAAATGAATAAAACCCTGAAAGATTAATGTACATTTTGTACCAAAATCACTAAAAAATTAAATCTTCTCAACGTTGCTACTTCTGGGTTGCATTTTTTGGTTTTCAACTGAGATGAAAATGTGTTTGATTGAGGAAAGAGTGAGAATTGCAGAGTGGACTGGTCAAGAAAGTAATAATATAATGATGGTATCCCATGAGTTGGGGGTGGCTCGAGGCGTAGGTCACCAACATGGCCACCAAAGGTAAAACATTGAATTGTGGTCAAAAGTTTTGAAACAGGTAATGTATGATAAAACTTTAAAGTTTATTCATAGTTGGTTGGTTGTGTGTGTTTTGATACTACACCATGTGAATTTTTTTCACAGGAATCTGCTCTTGCAAAAAGGTTCAAACTGCTTCCAAAAGTGAAAAGTTTCAGTAATGGATTATCTTGTACTTTCAAGTTCCTATCATTTTTCAAATTTCAATGCTAAAAGTACCAGGACAGGGTAACCAGCTGGGAAACTGCATGTTACAGCATTACAAAACTGGATCAAGTTTTTTACTGTATTTTTCTTTCTTATCCCTCCAAGAATTGAAACCATGTTTAATCTCTAACATTCCATTTAGGACAAATAAATAACATCATTTTTAGATTAAAAAACTGAGAGTCTCACATGACATGATGCCACATAATATAACCTTTAAACACAAACAATCAACCAATATCATATAAAAACACAGAACTAAATGCATTGGTTTACTATTTTGGAAAACTACATACTAAAAATACCTTTATAAACGCTAAAATCAGATTTTGTTCAGTTATATATATGCAGACAAAATCTGATAAGATTAACCCTTAAAAAAGTTTAATTGGACTTTATCTCGAGATTGGAGTTTAACTTGTACTACTAATTATTAATTTAGGTACACTTATTTGTTTTAGCATTCAACAATTACGGCTATTACAGCTATGGCTTAAAATAGCTTTTTCATACTTGTTAAACTATGGTAGTACATCTATGGCTTAGAATAGCATTTTGATACTAGTTATTCATTGATTAAGCACTTTTTATAGTATTCTTTTCTCTTCATCCTCTTTTATTATACCACCAATTTTATATCACATTCCTCTTTTCTGCCTATTTCTTTTCTTGTGCAAGAAACTGTACAAATTTGTTACACAAAATATAGTCTATGAATGACAATGAAATACCTCAAGCTTTCTTGACCTGGCCTCTGCTTTAGCACTTTGGAGATTTACCCAAGCTTGGATTTTTGCTTCTTCTCTCTGATACCTACACAACAACTCAATCACAATTCAGTTCCAGCCACACACACACACACATTATCAGATGAAAACAACATAAAGAAAATGTTCAATTAACTTGTTCATAATTTGGAAAATGGTTTAGAAAGAATGTGTGTGTTACCTTAAACAACACTTGGTTTTCTCCTCTTCTTCCCATGAAGCAGCTATGCAGTCAGAATCAGCTTTGTGGCTCCCATTGTGCCTCAAGCTTTTTGATATTTCCTTTTCTTCCTCTTCACTTGAGCTCCAATTTGAAGTGACTATGTCATACTGTGATCCTAGTTGCAGTTTAGAAAAATGGCACTCTTCCAGCTGAATGACATCAAGAGTGCATGCAGTGGTAGCCAAGGCCAATGGTCCTGACCTACTTGCAGGAGTGTTGTGACGAGGAGGTGATGAAATCTTAACTGGGGTGTGGCATCTTGAAGTTGTGGAACTTCCCAGAGGAGTCATCTCAGTGCCAATGTCTCTATGTTGAACCACTTCTGTGCAAGCATCTTGCATTGCCCCACCACCACCTTGGTTCCTAAACAAGAACCCTTCCTTTGCTGGCTCTAAATATCTCAAATTTGGCAAAATAGGCTCTATGCTGTCTGTGAACTTATCTGCATTGCAATTCATTGCATGTCAGAAACTTCTCATGCTAGTAAAATTGTACTGTCTAGTATTTTTCATATGATGGTCCATTCAATTTTCAATTACAAATACATTTAACACACTCTCCTGAATTCCAACAATTGGAGAAGTGTATTGAAGAGCATAATTATGTTAGTTTCACTCATGATTTTATATACGTTAGAAGTTGCAACAGTGTTAACACAGGCTACCATCATGCTCAAAACAACAGCTTTCAGACTAAAAGGAAATCTGAAGCTGAAGTTTTTTTATTCAACCTACCCAGAGTTTAAAGTCTATGGAAATAAAGAATATAATAAAGACAAAAGGGAAAGGAAAGAGGATGATAACGATGGCTAAAAGGGTAGATAGGAAAAGAAATAAAGGAAGGGAAAAGGAGGGATAAAGTCAAATTTTGAAGTTAAGACTGTGATATCCCACCTTTGAGTACAATGTCTTTAACACCATGGAAAGCACCGAGTGTGTTATGCTGGTGGTCCAACGAAGGAGACCAGTGGAAGTTGGGGACAGCTTTGGACACCCTTTCTTCAGTGACTCTTGATTTCTCCGAGAAATTTTCCATTTGCTGCTTAAAGCCAACATCTTCACATTGTTGTCTGGTTGCAACCTTTGAAGAGTCTGAGACTGAAACCTTGAGTGTGTTGTTGTTGCTGATGTTGTTGTGAGCAGGTGAGTCATGGCAAGAAGTGCTCATGAGCCATTTCTCTGCATCATCCCACTTGGAAGGGAAGCTCTTTCTCGGAAGGCCAGAACTGAAGGAGAAAACTGGTCTTCCAGGAGTAGAAGGAGCTTCCAACAGTCTCCTCTGTTGTGAAACAGAGTGGCCTCTGCTTTCGGCTCTGCCACTGGGCACAGGCAGAGACTTGACAAACTCAGAGGTTTCCTTCAGGTTGAGCTTGCAAAGAGGATCAGGGAAATCATCCGCAAAAGGGTTGTCTTTGCTTTTCCCATACATGTTCACGTTGCTCTCAGCGAGTGCTTCCTGCATCACAAAAACGAGTGAGAAAAAAGGCTTCAAAGAAAGAGCATTAGTGAGTGCAGCAATATATTTTTACCCCATGTGGTGCCACTGCCACTGCCAATGCAGAAGGAGATTGGAAGAATTTATGGGTGGGGAGGTCCATGGCATGGCACAGTGAAATTGAACTTGCTGGGGTCGGTGATGTGAGAGAAATAGGAATGAAGTGTCTCTCTAGTGTGGTTCCGTTACTTGCAAAATTTGCATTAGTTTCATGTGATGCGTGTTGAACAGTGTGTGGGTCAGGGGAAAGTGACCGTGGAGACAGTGGAACAGAACATCATACTGAAGAAGGAAAAAGTATGTAAGACTTGGTTGGAACCGGGGTCTATGGTAAGTACACAAATGACTTGACTCACATGCAAGGAGCCAAAAACACAGCCACTGTGTTTTTTTGTGTGTGTGTGTGTGTGTGTCACACCTCACAGACCCTCCTTAGTCTTTTCTATCTGCAGGAGATGGAAGGGATGAACACGGGAGAAAGAGAGTACACCATGAACCAAAGATGGACCTTTCGTTAGGTTTGCAAAAGAAATCATTTAAGAAAGAGCATCAAGTGAAAAAGGCCAACAAAAAAATGCAGACAAAATAACATGTTATAACTTATAAATAATTGGAAAATAATTATATTATGTTTTCCTCCATATGTCACATCAATCACCCTACCACAGATTTTTCTTCGGTAAACTACATTCAAACTAGATTTCATGAGATTTCACAAACTCTTCCTTCAATGTTTTTTTATTTTTGTATTTATTTATGTACATTCTGTAATGGTAATTTCTTCATGAGTTGCGTGTCAAAAAATTCTTAAGAAAAACACTACTACTAAAAGAAGGTAATGCGTACTGAAAAACAAAATTCTCCCAGGTAAAGAAAGAACTTACTGTATATTTTTATGCTTACAATGGTATATTTAAACACTATTCATTCAATGTTTTTTGTGGAGTATTACGAGAATAGTTGGAGATTTTTTCTTCAACATTTTACTTTATGAAGGAAGGAATCTTTGGACTTTACTAGTGTTGGTTTTTGTTGGTGAATTTTGATCCTATTTTTCACCTTCCCACTAGGATACTGTGTACAAGGCTTCGTTTTCCCCACTCAGAATCAATTATTCTTGTTATATTCTGGGGCAAAACCAGAGAGTAAGAATTTTCACATACAAAAAGAACTTTGTGAATGACCAATACCTAACTTTACAACCATCTATTATATTAATTACACTAACTGCACTCATTTTTTTTACTAGACTGAATCTAAGTGTTGTCTAGTTCCTACTTCTTGGGTTAACCAAGCTTTATTAGTCTCTCTCACAGGCATAGTTTGCATGCCAAATTAATATATTAATTTCAGTTCTAGTGTTCTACCATCTTCTCTAGGGTATAGAATAATAAAACAGACGCCTTTGTTTAATATCAAGGTAAAGTTGCATTTAAATATCAACTAACATAGACTTTCAACGATACTTTTTTCTTTCTGGTTGTTAAAAAAGGGATTGAGTGAAGAGTGAGTGAGAGAGGTAAGAAATATTCAAACACTTTCATGAAAAATATGAGACTTCTTTCAGAACCTCAACTACTTGTGCTAACCTATATTTACACTTTTATGAATCTTAATCATGGATCTGTTTCAATTCTAAATAAGCCTATTTTGTTAACCGCTAATAACTTTGATAATTATTGTTCAACATCTAATCATATTTGTTAAAAGTTGACTTTAAATCTAACTCAATTTCACAAAATCGACTTATAAGGTGAGATTAACACCTCATTTATATATTATGAATTGATTTTATTTCTAGTTGATGTGAGACTTCCAACAAAATTTGCAAGAGAAAAGTTTTGTCATTTCTTTCAAATATTTAATCAATGCATGATTCAACCACAGAGGATCGTATAAAAGGGGATAATTTTTTTCCACGAAATGTTAGGTAAAAGAAGATTGAAGAAGTGAAAATAAGCAGGGAAAATCCGTTGCAAATTAAGTACAGTAATAGCAGAAACCTTTTCAGCCATTCTATTGTTCAGTGTCAGCATTTGCGTCCCCTCTTTTCCAAATTCAACGGCTTTCTATCTCTCATTCATCCTTCCCTGTAACCAAGGTTTCTGCTTTCTTTTCCTTGCTTTCTTGTCTCACCAGGTTTTGTCCATTTTATTACTTCTTTCTCTGTTGGAAACAAGGAATTATCCAACTTTCTATCTCTTTTTACTGTTGCTTATGCTGTCACCAATGTGTGTGCTGTACAAGGAGAGAGTGGCACCTTGCCACAGTAATGAAATTTAACTCCTTACTTTTCTTTTTTCACATTTAATTTTGTTAGAAAAAATTCTATTTGAGACACATTTGTACTTTACGTATGTTTTATTAGAAAAAATTCAAACCTTGGTTTTTCACATTGTAGGTAATATAATTTACAAACTTTGCTGTGCACTCTGGAATAAGTACTCTCTTTTCAACTTTGTTCTTTTCTTCTTAGCTTTTCAGGATAGAAAAACTTGTATTAAATGAAGTTGTCTTGGTTCTCTTCAAGATTTGTTGTTTTCACATTCCTAAATTGCGGAATATAAAAAAGATAGGGGCAGAAAATTAATATTAAAATAGAGTTATTTTGTGAAGAACTAAATAGGTCTTTTGGATATAAAAGACGTACTAGAGATGGTTTTTATTACAAAAAAATTGTAATTTTTGCTAGGAAAATTATATTATTATTTTTCCAACGATATAAGCAAATCCCAGCAGTTTCAATCATTTCATGACTGTTTCTCTTAAAAGTGATACTGGGTAAAGTCCATCCTCTGTACTCAAGCCTGCTTAAGTTTGTATAAGAACCTGTTCATGAGTTTTTTTTTTTTAATCTAGGTAAATTTGTTTCCATATTTATAAAAATAGACAAATTTAAAAAAAAAAAATTGAAATTGGGTAGATGGTTACACATGATTTCATATAAGAACAAATTGTGTCCTTGATTTATGTTCAGCTCTAAAATCGTGAGAGAGTCAAGATGATTTGCAACTTAAAATCGTGTGGGATCATACGATTTTTATTTTTTATTATAATCAATTATGAAAGGGGTGTAATTGATACAAAAGAGTATGTTGTGCGTGCTCCTGACATAGTTGATACGTAAAACATTCACGGTAACAACATTAGATTTAAAGTGTTTCGAGGTTGAAGGGGCTTGATTAACAATAAATTTAGTGTGTGCGGTGGTGGAATTTGACCGCAAACTTTAAAGGAGTCAAAATTATATATTCTCTTATATTTCGTGTTTTAGTAGTTGTGATAAACATCTAAATAAATTTTATTATTTATCTATATATCTATCCAAAGTTTTAGAATAAAAATAATTATTTAAAGAAATTTTAAAAATAAAAAAAATTATCAAAATATAATAAAAAAATTTAGAGATATAATTATTTAAAATAAAAATTTATAATAATCAAGTGACAATTAAAAAAACTGTTATAAAAAACATATGGTATATAATTTTTTCTTTTATATTTATAAAATAATAAATATAAAAAAATCCATGAAAAATATTATTTATTAAACTAATATTTTATTATCAAATGAAGTTACTTTCTATTTTCAATAATAAAAAAAGATGTGATGAATAATAATAAAAAGCATGAGTTTAAGTCTAACTCCTTATTTTTCTTCATAAACAAAAAGTAGTTGAGTTACTTCCTATTTTCAATAATATATATATATATATATATATATATATATATATATATATATATATATATATATATATATATATATA
>Ga0209589_1004641_pt1 | contig 23610 bp, 15 predicted proteins | sample CowpeawhiteBW_FD_187525 | JGI IMG/M metagenome (GOLD analysis project Ga0209589, IMG submission 187525) | Root nodule microbial communities of legume samples collected from California USA - Cow pea white BW (SPAdes) (version 2) | ecosystem: Host-associated > Plants > Roots > Nodule | place: USA...
CATTAAAAAAATAATAGTAATAAATACACGAATACTGATGCATAGTTAAAAAAAAAAAACTTAAAATTAAAATATTTAATTTAGAAGGCACCGTTGAAAAAACATTCAATGAAAATGAAAAGGTAAATGATACACATATCTATTCTTTAAATCTTATTTTTAACTAAAATTGTTCCTAAAATTGTTCCTGATAAAAGAAAAATTGTTACAGCCTTTCAAAAGTTTATAATATTCTGCAGGTTCAAAAATGTTTTTTTTTTGAACGGTAGTCTTTATTTTGTTTTCTTAAAACAATGAATTAGTTTAAACTAAATTTTGTTTACTTGGATTAGGAGTGGGAAAACAATTCTAATTTTTTTAATGCGATCTACTTTAATTTTAAATTGGATTGAGTCAATTTCTGCCAAAATTTGATCGAGTATGTCTTAATTAAAATTCAAACAAATTTAATTAAATCCATCTCAAAAACAGTATTTTTGTAAAAAGTGCATTTTAAATTTTGAAATTAATCTAAATATTTGGATGTAGATTTAAATATTTACCCGTGATCACCCTAATAGTTAGTTTCGATTTAGTTGTTTACCATACTTTCTGTTAATTTTTAAGAATGGTATCAAAAAATAAATACTAAATTAAGTATAAGTATGAAATATAAAATATGAGTATTTGGGTGTATCACTTTCAACTAAGGGAGATTCATTCTAAAACAAATCTCTCGTACATGACAAAAAGGAGTATACTATTTTCACCATTTTTATTTACGTAAATGAGTTCAAATTTAAGCAAATTTAATAAATATTTCTCTTCTCTGTTAGAAATTTATTATATACTTCTCTAATATATTTGGAATATTAAATATTTTTAGGGACATAAAACTTTTTGTTTAGTGGTCTAGTTAATAATTATTTGTATTTTATCTCTATAGTGTCATTTTCTTTTAATTACCAATAGTTGAAATATATGTAAATTTATCTTTTAGTCAAATAACTTCTTGTTCTCTATTATAGAAATCAATGTGTTTTCAATACGCTTGAAATGCTTTATGTCATCACATATTTAATTTAGAGAGCACTCTAATAAAATATATACTAAAATATAGAAACAGTACATGTGTTATGATATAAAAATTCAGTAAATTATTTTTTAATTAAAAGTATTCTTAATTCAAAAGATGATTTTGTTTTAGTTTTAAATATTATAATATTTTACAGTTTTCTGAAAAATTTTATGAATAAACCTTTGATTTATGCTTTCTTATATAATTAAGTAATTTAAATTAAAATATATTTATTTGGAAGTTAAATTGAATTTAGACCTTTCTAATGTGTTGGAATTTTTCTTTCTTAAAATTATTAGATTCTAAAGTAATTATAAAATATAATCCATAAGATATTATTTTTCTAAATTTTTTAAAATACTAGAGAAAATAGGAAACTTATCACTTGAAGAAAATGTCAATTTCTTTTATTTATAAATATACTAAATATTTGATTTTTAACGTCAATTAAATGTGTGGATTAACGACGGTTCTAATTGTCACTATGTTTATTTCCGTAAGTTAATTAATTGTCACAAAATTTAACGCCACAAAATACCATAACATCGATTTAACCGTCATTAAAATTATTAAAGTCGGTTCTAACCGTCTCTAAACTAATTTAAAGAAAAAATTATATAATATTTAACAACATTTATAACTGCCAACAAAATTGAAATTTTGAAAAATAGTTAATATATAACACAGTTATAACCGTAAGCAAAATCATATTTTAAAAAAATTATCTAATATGTAACGACAATTATAACTGCCAGCAAAATCATAATCTTTATTTTTTTAAATTAATCTTTTGCACATTGTAACATTATGGATTAAACTTTATATTAAATCCAATGTAGGTAAATATACTTGTTTCAGTTATGTTAAAACTGATGTGTAGGTAGGGAATAGACAATATGTAAAACACTGCTATAGACACTATTGCTTCAAAGGCCAAATACTACTAAGAGACTGTAAGACATTTATTTACATTTCACTGATATGTTCAAAAATATTATTCCACTTTTCAACAATCAAAGAAACCTAAAGTTACACCTTTTCACAAATGAAAATACTGAAACAGAAAGCCAGTGTTTAACTTTGTGCCACAATGATGACAATGGCATGGCCCCATCTCTAGAGAAAGCATAAGCCATTATGGAAAATGTTTAAGCATATGATAATATATTCACACGTAAGTGTAACTGAGGTATTTAATCTCTATCATGGAAAGTAAACTAAAGCAAACCAAGAAGATACATGTTTAGTTCCAATCATCAGGTAAAAACATTACTTTCAATGATAATATGTGAGATTTGTTTCAATTATCCTCGTATGTGTCTTGAGATGCCCATCCTTTCTTCTCCAACTCTTGTCGCGTGCCTGACACTAACCAACATGTTCTCATCACAAAAATATTTAAGGTAAGGATTTGCATTCATCACAAAAGTAAGGACGATAAAGTCACTTACTTTTGATATATTTTTTAAAACTCTTCTATTTCCAGGATCTGTCGGTATATTATATACTACATTAGTGGGTAACCCAACATCAATTTCTACATTGATGTTGCAAAGAGAGCCTTTGGGAACAATGACCTACCAAAAGGAATATTACATTACATATACATTGAATACAAGCATACATAGATATTTTCTTAATTACTTAAAGTTTAACATACTATAATCACTACTTTCTGGAGAACTTAATCACTTTTCAGCAGTGTCAATATTTTTCCAAACTTAATCACTTCTGAAAGTGATGTTTGGTATTCATGATCAAATTGTTCTCTTTCTTAAGCTTACCTTTAGCTCATACGATAGGTTTAGTGATTCATACAGTAACTAAAATTCATGTTTAGCATGATTTAAGTTCTGGTTAGTTAATTGTGTATTGGTGAAAGTGAATAAAAGTTAGCTTGTTTAAATATATTATTTTGTGTCACTTTAACAATATTCTCATCATACTCCAAACTAGTAGCAGCTTCCCCAAATTCTTCCTCATCAAGAATTTCTACGAGATTAAAAAGTCACATGACTTTCAATGGTTAGAAAAGCATCCTTTGGAAACTTTTGCTAAAATTATATCTTCTAGAGCACTACTACTGCAATGTAAACGTTATTTTGGACTTTTATTAGTCGAGTTCACAAATATTAATTCTATTAATGGATCATTTATTGACATGTATTCGAGTAAACCTAGATTTCCAGAATTTGGCTTCTTTAATGGAAGAGTAATAAGATAATAAGAGTTGTTATAATCCTGTAGATAAATATTCAAATTCTTAGATGCATGGGAAAGGTACAGATAACAATGGATTATATGACAATGATCTCACATTCTCACCCATGGTTCCTTGTACTCTCTTTTGATTTTCCTTGGCTGATGCATTGATGGTATTATTAGTAACATCTACTATTCTGGTATCATTTTGGTAATCAGTAGCAGAAATTGTGATTGAAATTGGCCAGCCAAGAAGTACCGATGGAGAAGCTGTAGTTGATGTAGTTGGGAAAATCGGCGGATTGAGCTTTGCCTCTAAACCAATCCAAAAACACGCATTAGTAATTAGGGTTCAGAGTTGAAAATGCAAAAGAAAATGAATTTGAAGAGAAAAATAAACTACAGTGAAAAGGGGAAAAATACTTCTAAAAAAGAAAGAAGAAGATGATTTACAAGAATTCTCCAGAAAATTGAACATGACTTCCAAAAAAAAAAAAAGAATAAAGGCGTAAGAGAAGATGACTTACAAAATACGAGAAGATTAAATATGACTTCCAAGAAAAGAAGAAAACAAAGAGAATCTTCTTAGAAGAGACTACAATGAAAACGCGAGAATTCATCAGTAAAAATACAAGTTATTAGAATATAACAATGAACAAAAATTATGTTGGTATATGCCGTCAGTTTTAAATCGACTATAATTATTTTATAATTTATTAATTTTTTGAATATAGTGGCATTTTAGTAAAACCGTCACCGGTTAAATGATGCTAAAATTTATTTTTCCGGTAGTAACTTTTGCGTTTTAAAGGATGACTTAATGTTTCCAATTTTTACAATTAATTAGATTTGATATATTTTTGTTTCTCTATTTTAGATATAACATCTCTGCATTGGGTATATTTCATGTTCCTTTATTTAGGACACATAAGGAGAATGTGAAAATAAAAAGGAATTAAGTAAAAGTTAATTAAACATTTAGAATACTGCCTTTGTAAATTTTGGCACTCCACACCTTATTCATCTTGAATTAAATGTCCTAAACACAAATACTTGAAACATATGATGATTTGATATTGTGTTAGATATGGTTGATTTGCAGGTTTGTGATTTGAACAGGTGTAATGTTCTGTCAATTATTTGAATATTGTATTTTAATTTGTTTACCAATTAAGATTTAGTATTCGAATGCAATTTCTATTTTTTGTACTGATGGTTTATCTTGTATAACTTTTCTTAGAGATTTCACACACTTTTGCTAACAAATGCACAAATGCTAATGCTGAGAGAATGTGCATGTATATCTTAAGTTCACTCATCTCATAACCTTCTTCACTCATAGGTTTTGTTCTCATTCCAATTGGCTTAAGTTTTGAATTGCTTAAGTCTTAGAACCGTAAATCCTCATTTTGATTTACTTTCCAATTGTTTCTTTCCTTCAGTTTTCTTCAGATATGTTATCATTGTGTCGTTATTTAACCAAATAGTTTTCTAATCCAAGTATATCCAAATCATTTGACTATCTTAGTCGACCTGAACAATGCAATTCACATCTTAACCATACTTGATAGTTTACAATCCATTTTACTTATACCAATAATGTTCCCTTTATACATTTTTTTTTTTTGGGTTTTAGTTGAATTAACATGGCTGTGCACAAGGTAGGATAGACCTAGTACGAGATGTTTAGAGTGTGCTAATATCTATTTTAACATTCTTATTATCATAATAACATGGACTAAAATGATGTCTATCACAATATGTATTATGATCTCAATCCTCTTCTACACACCTCCAACCAAATATAATATTAGATAGAACTATAAGTACATGGACAATGGTGAATAATGAATATATTTACCAACAATATCATCAGTGGGGTGAAGGACAAGGAGAGAGAGAAGTGGAAGCGTGAGAGAAGTGGAAAGTAGTTTGTTCTTTCTCCATCCCCAGGTTTGTTCTTCCTCCTTCCCCCAAGTTTTTCCTTCTTCCATCTTCGAAGTGTATTCTTCGTCCATCCCCTAAGTTTCTTCTTCCTCCATTCCCCAAGTTTGTTATTACTCCGTTTTCGAAGTTATTTTTCGACGCGGTTCGTCATTTCCCCATTGGTGGAACATAAAAAGTATTGGATTTACCTATTACAACAAATTTGTGGTATTCGTTGATGTTTGTGGAAATGAAACATTTTTTTTTCATTTTTGGAGAATATTTGATAAAGTGTGGATTTTTTTCGATATGTCTTAATTATCACATTTTTGGGTTAATGTCTTGTGTACATCAGTTCTATTTTATTTTTTCCCTTAAAAATGCTAATTAATAATCAAGACATACGTTTTTATGTTTAGTCAGAAAACCAACTGAGTCGTCTACTGCAATTAAACTCGCACATTCTTTAAAAGAAAGCTTTTCCAAATTTGGGAGATGACATACGTTAGGTATCTGTGTTAAAAGATTGCAGTAGTCAAAATTCAATTCGGTTAGATTCTCGAACTTCTGCAAAGAAAATAATGGGAACAAGAGATAAGAACACAATGGATAACTTGGAGGTGTATTTACAAATTTCATTTTCTTACACAAATGAGGTTATTGTCTTTTTTAAATACAAAAATAGGCAACTTTTAAACAAATTACCGGTATGAGTACAACTTCAATAAGAAGTCGTATCACTACGACTTCGGGAAATTGAACAAACTTACAAAGAAGTCATAGGAGGCAATAGAGATTTAAGAACAATTAAAAAAACACTGAAGTCGTCCGAGTTGACTTTTGTAGTTTTTAAAAAAGTTGTCTATTTTCGTAGGGAATTATTTTGTGTAAAAAAACCTACAAATTTACAAGGAATATATTCCGTAAACTTGCCTTTGATGAGCCACGGAATTTAAATGACGTAAAATCACTGTCAGGTAACTTGCATGTCAGAAGTTTGTTCGGATCAAAATTCGATGGAAAACAATTTGAAGGGTATCCATGCCATTCCAATACTTTCAAACTTTCAGGAAAACAATTGGGACCTCCAGAAATTTTGCAATTTCTAATAATAAGTGCTTTAAGGTTTTTCATATTTCCAAAGGCGTTTCAATTCCAATCCAGTGTTTCTACTTCCTTATATATCGAGATATCAAGACAGAGAATCTCAATCATGCTAGTTTCCTGTTAATGCAAAGAAGCACACATATGAAGTAGTTTTGTGTAACAAATCCAGAAAAATTGCAAATCATCTAGACAAAAATAACTAGGACAGAGATATATGATTAAAAAGAAACATATATCAATTTGAGAAACAAAACCAATCATCCACGAGTCTCACTTACTGTGTTCTCCTTTAAAACTTGAATTATAACTTTAGGTAACGATATTCTCCTGCGCTTCCCTGATCCTTCAGGTGATTCTTGTTGGTCAATTTGTCTACCCATCTCCTCAATCAGGTCGTGTATTTAAACTGTACTCCACCAACCAATCTTTATGAGAGATTTGTCAACCAACACACTAATATGATGTTTCATACAATCATCATAAATAGCTCCAAAAATATCTTCTATCTCTCTTAATGCATATCCTTTGAAGCAACAAGCTATGTCAAGAAAAACACTCTTCTCTTCTCTCTCCAGAGCCTCAAAGCTTACTTTAAGTATCTCTATGATTTGATTGTTAGGAATTCTTTTGTATTGATTGATAGCAGATTTCCATTTTTCTATACTTTTTCCAGCCAAGTTGGAGCCTATTACTTCCAAAGCCAATGGAAGGCCAGAAGCATAAGTTATTGCATGATTCAAGACCTCCACGTAACTTGCATCAACTTGTTCAGTTTTGAAATCTTTCCTTGGAAGCAACTGAAGAGCATCATCTTTGTTCAATGGATTGACCTCATATGTTTCTTTGACATGATGAGAGGCAAGCGGTTGTGTATCTCGAGTTGTGATGACGACCCTGCTGCCGGGACCAAACCAATCTGGGCTTCCAGCCAGTGCCTGTAACTGCTCGCACTTGTCAACATCATCATGAATCAATAGAACCTTCTTTTTTCTGCAACCTTTGTTGTATTATTTAAAACTGTGACAATGATTATTATAAAATAAAATTAAACGGCAAAATAAGACTAAGTTGATTTTAAAAGATGTAATTTTATGAAGTAATTAATCATTTTAAAATATTTAAAAATAAACGTTGTTTGAATGTCAGGAGTTGAAAAAAAATCATTGTCATAAAAACATAATTATCAACTAAAATAATATAGTGATACTAAAATTATATCTTAAAAGAGAATTCAATAATCCACTACTCCATTCTCCAGAAAAAAAAATGAAAGTTTTTATTATTATCTAAAATTTTGTAAAAATTAATACTGGATGGAAAAAGAATCGCATGGATGTGAGACCCTTTTAATTAATTTCTGTTTTTAGAGGGGTTTAGGCCTAGCTTATTCGAGGATCCAGAGTCAGCTCATTTTGGGGACCTCCAAGATCTCCTTTCCAGCCCTAATACCTCACTTGTCTGATTTTCGAAAAGCAGTTTCTCCCCCTCCTTTGTAGCATTTGAGAGCTCTGCTAGGGCACAAGAAACTTTCCATTTTCGAGCCAGCTAAGTCAGTTTTGCCTCCAAGTAAGTGGACCTTAGAACTTTCTTGCTCTTTCTTCTCCTTTTCCTGTTCGGGTACGTAGGTTTGGGTTAGGGTTCATCCTCATGCCCCTGTTTTGTGTTTGTATACACATTTCAGCTCACTGTTTGATTCCTAGAGCTGTGGTGTTCCTCGGTTAAGAGTTTGCCTTTGTTTTCTAGTGTTATTGAGGTAAGGGATAAAGGGTTCATTTTTTTTAAGTTGTTTTGCTTGTTCCTATTTCATTTGATAAAGTTTGATTAGTGTTTTGTGGAATATGAGACAAGATTGGGAAAAACGTTAATTTTTTGTGTGTTTCCAAGTTAGGGTTTAAATATTCATGAAACTGTGATATTTGACGTTATTTTTCGTATTCTTGAAGCGTCGGGTGGTTGCTGAGCGAGTGCCTTGGTCGTTGGACGACTGTGTCTTTTTCTCATATGCGCAGTTTTAGTAAAATTGTCTTTCTCGTCTCTTTAACCGTTGGATTGAGCTAAAGTTTTAACAGCTGATCTTTAACACCTAGTTCTTGAATTTGACCGGTCGGATCTTGAATCAGAGCTTTTGTAGTGAGAGCAGTTTTTATCGCAAGGTCCCTGTAATTTGGTTGTTGACAACATTGACCTTCGTTACTTGTTTGATGCATAACTTTCTCTATAGTTATTCAATTAAGTTGGTTCTTATTGCATTTGGTTCTTGATTCAATAATCTTTAATTTGAATATAAATACAAAATTTTTGGAGCTTTACACAAGCTGCAGTTTTATTTCTAAAATCCCAAATCGTTTGCATAATGTGTTGTTATGTAATGAGCCATGACTTGGTTGGGTTGGACATTGGTATGCATTTATAAAGCATGAAATTGAATGGGATCTTGTTATGTTGGGTATGAAATGGAAAACATGATTGTATGGTTGGTAGTTGTTTGGCATGAGAATTGAATGCTTGTTGGTAAAAGAGTTTCAAGAGAAACTCTTGGTGATGGTGGTTAGTGTATACCTTGATATAGGACATGTCTAGATAAAGGAAGATATCCTGAACTCTAATAATTATTCACGCTCACATAGAGTAGAATAATTTATGTGATGAGAGTGGCAGGAGGTCCTAGTCTTGGGACATATTGGCCCCAAGACAGTAGAGGATTAACCATGTGTGTGGTTGGGTGATAACCCCTTGCGTCTAGACTCTGTAGAGTTTAGAAACCAGCACATGTGCATACTTCCTTTAGAATTCTATATCAAGAGTATGATCCGAATATTGAGTTAGAGAGTCCTTTAATTGTTTGCTTTCACATGTTTTGGGTGCTTACTGCTTTGCTTGTCTATAACTTGTTTTATAATCTGATTGCTCAATAACATGTTAAATATTCTACTATAGCTTACCCTTTCTCTTTGTGTCTGTTCTCTTCCTAGATCCTTTATTGCTCATTGTTGAACATAGAGATGGCAAATAAACCTGTCCCCATGGATATTGCCCGAACCCGTTCCCGTTTTGACGAGGAATCCCCGCATTGACTGGGTATGGGTATGAGTATGGGGAATCCCCGACTTTTTCAATTGGGTATGGGGATGGTTATGGGTATGTACATATCCCCGCCATAATACCCGTCCCCGCCATATCTTCGTCATCATTTAAATTATTAAAATATTCACAATTAATTAAGTAACCATATATATATATATATATATATATATATTTATTTATTTCTCAATTTTTTATTTCTTCTAATTATTTGGTTTGTCATGAAACTCATTCACATCTCCAATATATTTTTCATCTTATCATAACATTTATGTAATTATGTTAAAATGATGTATGTTAATTAAAAAAATTTTATATCTCATATTTGAATATTTCTATTATTTTTTAATATTTTTATTTATTGTATATTTTCCTTTCACATGAGTATGTTCAATACTCTCAATTTAAGTGTTTAATAATCTAAATCTTTCATTTACTAGGTAATATAAAAAAAATTCTTTACTTATTTTTATTAATTTTTGTTTCATTTGAAAAACTCTTTTGTTTTGCTAAAACAATTATTTTTCAACCATTGAATATATATGTTGATATTTGAAAAATGTTTTTACATGTCTAAGGTATTTTTCATCTTATCATACCCTTAATTATACATTCGTTTTCCTTTGTGTGATTTCTTTCTTTCAATAGTTTCTCAAATTGTTTCTAAGACATACATTTGTTAATTTTTTAATATTTTTATTTGTTGTTTATTTTCATCATGTAGAATACTATTTCAGTATATTTTATCTAATTATTTTTATTTTCTAACTCATTATATCAATCATACTGTAATTTTTCACTATAATTGTATAAATAACTTTTATTTACTACAATATCAAAATTTAATGTAATTGCGATGAATATTTTTTTATCACCATCCAACATATATTGGAGTTCAAAAGATACAATAATCATGTTAAATTTGTTTTATTATGTTTATTATTTATTATTTGCGTATTTTGATTAGGTGGTGTATTATCATTTTTATTAGTGTGTAAAAAAAGAGATTAATTAGAATTTAAAAAATTGAAGGAAACAAACATTTAAAATATATTTTAATTTGAATATTTGTTTTCCTTTAAGTTTTTTTAAAAATATTTTTAAATTTTATCAACTAGGTTTCATTAATGTTTGTAGTTTACAAATTTAATAAATGTTTTAGTTCTCATGAAATTTTATTTGGTATTCCAATCTAAAATGTAAACAATTATAATTTATTTCAAAGTATTTGATATCAGAAACAACCATCCTCCTAATATTGAATATTTGATTATATTATTTTTCCTTTAAGGTAATTTTTTATTATTTTATAAAAATTAATCAAATTTTATATTGAAGTAGTAAGGAAACGGGTACGGGTATGGATACAAGATTATACCCGTTACCCAGTGAGGATGAGGATGAGATAAAACTTTAATACCCGTTGGGTTTTGGTATAGGGATAGGGATGCATTTTTTTACGGGGATGGGTATGAGATAGTGAAACCCGTCCCTGCCCCGCCCCGTTGCCATCCCTACTAGTTATAAGAGAATTGAAGAATAAAGAGCTTATGCTTTATGTTTTTAGGATCGATAACTAAACCTTTGCACTCATAAAAAAAATAAAAAAAAAATGGGAATTTTGAAAAATTTGCGAGGTATTAGGCTCAATTCTTTACAAGCCAAAGCATAAAGGTCATTATGTTTCGGTTATTTGAACAATCAAAGCATAAAAGTTCGTGAAAATTGTAAAATTGCCACTGCATTTTTACATATTCCGCTATAATCAAAGTATATACGACAATTTTAAATGCCAAAACTGCACTAGTGATTTCATTTGTTACGGGCCTCGTCAATAAGTTTATGGAAAATTAATAAAACACAAATGTAAGTACAAGAAGCTCAGGACATGTGCAAATGTTTCTCAATTTTGATCTATTAGTCCTTGCTAACATCATCTAATTCATGGACAAGATTGTTGGTTTTAGAATTTCAAATTGGTAGGGTGAGAAAGAGGACAAGAAAAGTATGAATGATTATGTTTTTAACTACGTAACACAACATTATCACGATGTTAAAAAAATAAGTTGTAGCCTTTTCACCACATAAAACCAATTGTATCAACATGATCATGCTCATTAACCGCAAACTTTCAAACAATTCATTTGAAAATAGAAGAACCAGTCAAGCTTGTTGTTAACAAATATTTCAAAAATTAACCTAGTCAATTTTTGAGTAACACATGGATGGAGTGTTGTGAAAACAAAGTATTGCAAAAAAAAATAAGCAATTGATTCACAACATGTCCCTCTTTTCTGACGGCTGACTCTACACATGTTGCTTTTGGTTTTGAAACGGACAAATCCACAAACACAATGTTGTCCCTCTTTTTGGTATGATTGTTCAAATCCTTCTCCACTTCCTTACCCAATCAAGAAAATTTATGATTGTGTAGTTCAAGTATCCTCCACTTATAAATAGGTATTTTTCCTCTCTTCAAATCACATTCTTCTTTTTTCCTTTAATAATTTATTTTTTAACAAAAAATAAATAAATATGTTGATGAAGAATAATATAATAAATTTATTTTTCTTCAAATGATAAAAGACAAGTTATGCGTGAGAATGAAAACAAGATAGATTCTACCTCTTTACATATTTTGAAACATATTATACTAATGATCCAATACAATGATTCAATTATTCAGTTATTTTGAAGCATAAATTATATTATTTGGTCCCTCAAAAATTGTTAGTCAAAATCCATCACTGATCATGGATACAAGATACAAACGGAGAGTACTTGATTATAGTTGAGAGTTATGACATGACTGATCATGCTACTGATATAAACATGAGTTATGTCAACCGAAACAAATCACAACTGATATTTTATTCATGTTTTAGTCAATATTTATTATAAGGAACATTTAATATGAAAACAAATAAAATTTCATTTAAAAAAAATCTAAATAATAAAGCATGAAATTATATATATATATATTTAAAATATTTTAATACAATTAAACTATTTAACAATATTTTAATAAAGTGTATGTTTTTTAATAAAAACTAGAATATTATTTAAAAGAATATTTACTTTCAAAATGTGTCCAAATGTGATAGGAAAAAGAATGCATTATGTGTACGTGTTTGATATTGTTTATTATTGTTTATATGTGAATCAGAGAAACATAATGACTTGTGGTCCTGAAAAGAAAAGAAAAAGTCAAATATTTAAACCTTTGTTTATGCTTTTATCATTTTTTTAACTATTTGACTGTACTAGGCCCTCAAAAAGACTATTGATTGCACAACTGTGAACAAAATAATAATTTGTCTATTTCAATTCCAAATGGCAGAAAAATTAAATAAAAAGAAACTATAAAATATACTTTATAAATTTTGAATTCAAAATCTTATTTAAAGAATCTCAATTAAATACTAAAAGAAAATTACAATTTAGTGCCTAACGAAATCTATTTATTCCAGCATACAACACAACTTGTTAAGTAGAGCCAATAAATCTAACTTAATTTTTTACCTAACTCACTAATTAATTAGCATTGCCCTGATTGGTTCTCCCTTGTCAGGGAACCTAAAAGGTGGACAGGCATGCATGCTGACACTATATTAAATGCAACATATTTTCAAAACTAAAACCTTCCCTAACTAAGATGTTTGAAAACTTCTACAATTATTTGTTTTCATTGTAGTAAATAAAGCCTCAAAGATATTATTTACAAAATTAATAATTAAAATCTCAATTAAAATACACCAAAAATGCATGAAATCATACCAAAATGTTATCATAATAATAATAGTTTGAATAAATCTTTTACCGATAACTTCTCAATTGACATCTAATTACCATTTACCAATAATATTGGTTATTACTACGGGATTGGTCTTTACAATAACCCGTGCATCTTATTCAATCAATTTTCTCAATATCTGTGAGAATTAAATTCAAAGTTAGACAATTCAAACATGCAGAATAGACAATTCAAAGTCAAAAAAAGGCCATAAAAATTATTAATCATTTAAATTTATTGAAAATATTACGTTTTAAACAAAAATAGAAGAACCAGTTTTGAATAGTGTGTTGATGGTTCAAGGTTTTATAAATGGTAAAATTTTCTTCTGAATAAAGTCAAGTATCCTTTGCTTACAATGAAAAGGCATGTTTGGGCAGTAGCACCGACCCACACCTAAGCTGATAATTACTTGCGAATTGGTTAATTCCGTCGAATCTCTTCCACCAAAAGCAAGAATCAGAATGAAGCCATTTTTACGACCATCATCTGGGCCCACCCGCACCGTTTTTTGCTCCAATCTCAACCCACCACAATTAATCTGAGCCCCACATTCACGTGCCATATATACTATTCACTCAAACCCGACCCGTTTTGAGATTCGAGACCCGAACCAAGGAATAGTATTTGAGATGACGACGAATCCAACGAACCAACGAGAGGGAATTCACGCTTTCCAACAACCAAATTCCTTTCCCTCGACAAACCATCGATATCAATAATTTATTAATTAATTGAAATAAATTAAATTAAAGGAAATCCTCTTTATTTACATTTACCGCGTTTTCTTTCGTCTCTTTCTTCTTCCTTCCTACAAACTTTTTCTTCATCCCAACCTAACAAAACAACAAAACGACCACCCAAACTGAGTTTCCCTCCGTCGTTTTCAATTTCCAGTGCTAACCCCACTGTGTTTGCGACTACTACGATTTACATACATTTCCAACTCACGGACTCCACTTTCCTCGTGAATCTCACCGTCACGGGTTGCCGCGTATTTTTGACGGTCAAGACGTTGGGGTTCGGTGGAGTTTTTCTCGGGGTTTTCCGCGCAGCTGTTGGGCCAATCTATGTGTGGTCCTCGTAGTAGCTGCTTAGGGTGTGTTGGTGGTGCTGGATGTGTGTGGGGTGCAGGATAAATGCATGTCACCGGGGATCTAGGGTTTTCGAGCCTGGTCCTTCTGGTGGTTTGTCTGGTGGTGCCGGTGATCGGCCTCGTAATTAGCCGTAGATGGCAGGTTTCGGAGGCTAAAAAGGAGGAGATCAGGAGACTTCTGGTTTTGGCAGCGGAGGAAACTGCCAGGGCTGAGAAAGAGGCATTCTATGGGTACGGCACGGCAGCTACTACTGCTCCGAGCAATCAATGTGCCGTGTGCTATTTCCCTGCCACCGCGCGCTGCGCTCAGTGCAAATCAGTTCGCTACTGGTGCGTTTTGAAATTGTGCTGAATAGTTTAAGTAGAAGTATTATTTTTAATGTGGCATGGGTTGTGGGGTTCATTTATTCAGAATCAGACAAGATTTGCCGTGCTTTTATTAATTATTGTTGGAAACCGGGGATACCATTTCTTGATCTCGTTTTCTGGAGTTCTGTCTCTTGTGGTTTCTAAAACAAACTCTACATTATGTTAAATTTGTGTTTACTTCTTGTGATTACACGCCACCAAGATAAATACACAAAATATCTGGCTTTTAGTTAAGTACTATCCCAGAGGAGTTTTTGTACAAGTGTAGCTCATTCTTCTACACTTTTACATGGTTAACAGTTAGATTATGAGATCACTTTCCTGTTCCTCTTGTTGGTGGGTCGAGATAAAATCGCTCTGCAAGTTTTGCTAAGTGTTTAGATTGTCTTTTTACATTTTTATGTAGAAACCTTTAGGAAGAGAACATTTTTTTTTTTTAGATTTTTTCTTTAGTTTGGAGAATATTACTAAAATAGTGCTGTTGTTTGCATGTTTCTTTCACGACCCCATTTATGCATTAAGTTGAATGATCTAGGTGACTGTGACATTATGTATTACCGTGGTTCCAATTCATTGTTTTGGGTCTGCATATTTCACCGTCCTCCAATCTATAATATTGCATGCTTGGTTTGTGGTGTTTCCAGTTCTTTTGAGTGTCAAACTGTTCATTGGCGGCAAGGTCACAAGTTAGAATGCAATCCTTCCAGCACAAGCCACCAGAGTTATGATGTAACAAGTGATCTTGGCAGCAAGGTGATAGAACAAGGCTACTCTGGAATATATGGTGAGAAGTCAGAAAGTGAAAGTACAGAATGTAAATCATCCTCTGAAAAGCCTTCGATTTCTGATATCTGCTTTTCTCCCAAAGTTTCATCTCAGAAGGATGAAAATATCAGATTTGAGTCCCTTACAGAGGGGAATATAACAGATTCTAATTCGGAATTGTCCAGTAATTCATTTTCTGGATTCTCAGCTTCCACAGGTTCCAGTGATTCTTCTGATGATTCCTCTGTCTGTGAGAGTGTCATTTCAAATGAGCATGACAGATCAGAGGGACATATTTTTGTTGATTCCACCCTTGACAATCCTGACAAAACTAATGACAATAGCGAGGGGGTAACCATGTCTTCTTCACCGAAGTTTGCTACTTTGGTTGATTCAATAGATGGTTTTTCTACAATGCATAAATTAAATCATATCGGACCTGGTTTTAGTAAAGAAGAGAGGAAGTTTGCATCAAATGGTAATTCAGGTTCAGATGTGTATAAGGAGAAAACACTTGATCCTTCTACAGTGTTTTCTGGGTTCTGGGATAAAGCACTAGATGGGATTAAAGATGATTCTAAGAATGACACTCATACATCTTATTCTGATGAATCAACGGGTAAAAGGACTGTTTCTGAATCTTCATTTCACTTTTCATTCAGTACCATTCCTCCTGCACATGTACGAGATATCAGGACAAAGGGTTCTGAATCTGATAATGCATTTCCAAATTGTTTTGGGTCTGAGAATGACAACATGAACTCTTCAAAGGAGAGGAAATTCTTGTTCTCCAACAGCAAAGTTTCCAATGATCGGAATTATGTTACTCTAAGTGGTTCTGAATCTGATCATTTGGAATCGAAAGACAGCTCCAGACCACCTTTATCATCTTTCTCCCATCAATCCTCCAGTGCTGGCAAAGGTTCAGTTTGTGCAGATGCTTTGAGCATCCATAACTTTCAAGCGACTGGCACTAAGGTAACAAATCATGTTGTGGAAAACCGTCGCAGCACCTTCAAGTCCACTGCGATTAAGCATGACCGTGCTGATTCTAATATAGCTTCTGAAACTAAAGAAAATTCTCATACTGGTACAAAACACGGGAATAATGACGATGAATATGGCACTCAGGCTGTCACTTCCTCTCGTGTTCCTAGCTGTTCTGCAAATTCTAGAAGTGGTATAAAAACCTCTGTTTTGAAAGTTGTTGATCAGTTTAGAGGATCAAATATGTCAAAGCACTTTCCATTCTCTGTTGGGAGTGAGGTTGGTGAAAGACACCATGACAAGGTTCTTCTTCTTCTATACCATATTTTTTTGCATTCTTTTGTGCTTTAAAATATGGTCACCTTACATTTAAAGTTGTTGCAGGTTTTTTTTCCTTATGAATTATTTGTCAAGCTTTATAACTCGAACAAGGTGGAGTTATGCCCATTTGGCCTTATAAATTGTGGAAACAGGTAATTTCAAGTGATTTAAGATAAAACATTAAAAATATAAGTGGTTCCATCTTATATGTGGATTTTACATTTGCAATATCGCTTTGTGGTGTGTATTATTGTCTCCTTGCCTTGCTGATAAAGATCATATTTTACATTATTTTTAAATGATTGATTTGAATAGTCAGGTTGTAATCAATTGGTCCTCCACTGTGTTTTGTGGAAGATTCACGGTTTTCTTTTCAACTTTGCAGTTGTTATGCTAATGCTATACTTCAGTGCTTAGCATTTACGCCGCCTCTGACTGCTTATTTGCTTCAAGGATTACATTCTAAATCATGTATGTGTACTATCAGAGGTTTCATCATGGAATCACGTCTATGTTGTTTATTTAATGCTGTTTTGTTAGTTGTAACTATTTTTGTAGCTTAAATATCTCCTATGCAAATTTTAGGTGTAAATAAAAAATGGTGTTTCACCTGCGAATTTGAAAGATTGATTTTGAAGTCAAAGGACACAAAATCTTCGGTGTCTCCTATGTGCATAATCTCTCATTTACAGAATATTGGAAGTCAGCTTAGTAATGGGAGAGAAGAAGATGCACATGAATTTCTTAGGTATTTTTTACATCTTTGAATCCATGTAAAGTAATCTGAGTATTGTTTTGTATTTCGTTTTAAATGAACGGTGGCACACTTGACACTTGACAGGCATGTTATTGATACAATGCAATCTGTTTGCCTTATGGAAGCTGGGGTTAATGCATCGGGCTCCTTAGAAGAGGACACTACTTTAATGGGTCTAACATTTGGTGGTTACCTTCGATCAAAGGTAAATTTTATTTCTATCTGGAAAAGTAATTCACAATTATCTTCATGTTTTTCCTTTTCTCCTGTCATAAGTGTAATACAGTGTTGGCATGTTTATGTAATAGATAATTTTATCATTGTTGTCATCATAGCACATGCTTTTTGAAGGTAAAAAAAATAAAAATAAATGAACATTCTCCTCATTTGGCAGATAAAATGCATGAAATGTGGAGGGAAGTCTGAACATGTTTATGAAATAGATAATGATATTATTATTGTCATTGTAATCTGCTGATTGGAAGTAAAAGGGACAAATGAACATTCCTCGTTTGGCAGATAAAATGCATGAAATGTGGAGGGAAGTCTGAGCGTCAAGAAAGGATGATGGATCTGACTGTTGAGATAGAAGGGGATATAACAACCCTGGTGGAGGCTCTTCAACGGTTTACAAGCACTGAGACTCTGGATGGGGAAAACAAGTACCACTGTGTCAGGTTGGTTGATTCTTTGGTGCCTTTTGATCATTATCTTCACAGGGAGAGTTAAGTTACTACAGATTTTTTTACGTAGATTAAATACAAAATTTTAGAATTCAACTGCTGGCATAATAGGATTATGTAGATTTGTTGCTGTGACGTTCGGCTTGTTTTTATGATTTTTATCATAAACACTTCCAGGTGAAAAAATGAAATAAGTTACGCTATCTTAAAAGTAGCTTACGCATTTATCCAATCAGGCCCCTTAAATTGGATGATGGAAGTTAAGTCTGGGATGTCTCCTGTCAAGGGAAGAACAGCCCCAACCCAAAAAAACGCCTCTTAAATTTATCATCTTTTTATGGGCCATCATTATGAGTAAAGTTTTGTAAGTTAATTCTGTATCCTCTTAAGAATCACCTTGGTACTAAAACAGATGTTGCATAACTACGGAAAGTGTTTAGGCATGTGCCAAATGGCAAGTTTTAGAATGGCTTGCACATGGCCTACCTTCATTGAGCCTATATCATATGGATCCTAGGCCATTAGCAGTGGGCAAGTCCTTTTAGTGATCTTCAGTTAAATCAGAATTTGAAAATTAACGCTTATGATTTTTGGTTCAAATCTTTTCTCTGACGGATTCACTAATTAATGCATTATTTTTCTTTGATTTTGGCTTGGCTGTACTTAGAAGAAAGCATTGCACAATCCTAATGTCACAAGTTTACACAGCCTGTGCCATAATAATTGACATGCAAGATACTCTGTCAAATCAACCTTGTAAAACTTATTTTATTGTGGCCAAGTTATGACTCTAGCCTTTTACCAAATTATGATTTAAAGCATCCATAAAAATGTTATTGTCTCTCCTATTTGGTCTTTCGGTGTTGGGCAAATGGTTCCTTATTTTTGATTTTAGTTGTTGGAATTTTGTTTGGAGTACTTGTACTCAAATGCTTTTCCTTGTGTTCATAAACTATTTCCATTTGAAGATGTAAGTCTTATGAGAAGGCCAAGAAGAAGCTGACAGTTTCAGAGGCACCCAATGTTCTTACTGTTGCATTAAAGAGATTTCAGGTATTTCATGAATTCAGTTCCAAGACAATGTTATTTTAACTGCACTATATGCATAGTTTTCCTTAGTTGTTACATCGTATTGCAGTCTGGGAAATTTGGGAAGCTCAACAAGCCTATTCAATTTCCTGAAATACTTAACTTGGCACCTTTCATGAGTGGGACTAGTGATAAATCACCCATATACAGATTGTATGGGGTAGTTGTTCACTTAGATACCATGAATGCTGCCTTTTCGGGTCATTACGTGTGCTATGTGAAGAATATACAAAACAAGTGGTTCAAGGTTGATGACAGTGTGGTAAGCCCCTTACTTTTGCGTTTGTTTCCAATATTAAGAGCAACTTTTGGTTCCCAAATGTACTTTTCTATGTATGATTTTCTTAATAAGTAGTCCATGGTCCTTTCGATAAGCTGAATATATGATAAAACTGGGTTAGAATATGGGAGAAAGAAATGAAAGCATTTGATAGAAACATCTGCAACTTGACCTGGATTGTAGACTGGAGATATTAGCGCAGAGGTGAGATGTCAATAAAGACTCCTCCAGGTGTCGGAGAGATCTGGACTCTACCTTCCAACTACAGTTAAAAACTGAATATGATTTCCACTCTCCCTTTTCCTCCTAGTTACACCCTATTATCCTTTGAGTTCTTTAACCCACTAATTGACAGTCTAACGTTGGACTAACTACATTTTTCTAATACTCTAATCACAACATACTGTTATTTCTATTGCTAATTGATTCAAGTCCACTGAGCAGTGAACAATGTAGAACCAAAATTTATCAAAAATGCTTTTCAAATTACAAATATAGTTAAAAGTCAGAGACTTAAGTAGGATGCTATAGCGCCACTACAGCTTCGGAGCATCCCCTAGCTACTACAGGGGCTGCTGTAGTAGGGAGGTTAAGAGTGTATTTGGGAAACATTGAATTTCCCCATTTCAGTGGTCTTCCTATATATTTCAGCTGTTTATTAAAAAATTCTTGTTTGGGCCAATCAACATTGAACTTTTAGTACACCTTCTCGCCCTGAAGACTGAACATCTTGAATGTGAAAATAAATATTTATGGATGGTTCAATAATGGGTGACACGATAGGCATAACAATCCTTGTTATGATTTGATGTCAATCTAGAATTTAACCTTGCAAAATTGGTTTGAAAAGTGAGATTTAGGTTTGTTTATATATTATTAATTTGGACATATTTATAGTTGAAATGGGATTTCAAACACAACTTAAAAGTCCAAAGTAGTCTTTTTCTTCCAAAAGCTAATATTTTGTTACATCTATGGAGTTCAATTGTTTGCTTAAATTAGGACGATCTATTTTACTTTTAAAAGTGTAATTCCCATAAAATAAAATAAAAACTGATTCTGATTATAATCGAAATAATCGATTATCAAAATAATCCAATTCTCACAGCTGTCCCAAATTCATTAAGTGTAGCCAGCTGTTGCGGATGCCATAGTAGTGCTATGAGGCAGAGGCTATTCTAGAAAAACCCAATGAACTGAGATATCCCCTTGTTTCTCTTGTCTCTCTCAAACCTCCCTCTGCCTCTCTTATGTTGATGTTGCTGTTGGTGTTGCCTCTTCTCTGGCAACTGTGTGTGGTCTCTTTTGTCTTTTGGCAAGTGCCTATGGTGAGTGCCGCTCTTTTATTCTGTCGGTGAGCCACCTTATTGACACAATTAAACTGAAAGAATATCATGCGAAGGTAGACAAATGACAAAGGTGGTGCAAGAGGTTCAGAATTGAAAGCTCTGTAAGCCAATTTCGTTCCAAAATCGTTTTGTTCTGGGATGAAAGTAAAGTCAAGTTCAGTGGATGATTGTGTCCTCAAATCACTGCTGTATTACTAAATAGAAGGAAATTTACAGAACATTTGTTGCGGTTTTTACTTGTATTTTACTTTGTTTAACCATCTGCTGTATGTATGTCTTGCAGGTGACTGCTGTTGAATTGGAGAGAGTGTTGACAACAGGAGCATATATGCTTTTATATGCAAGGTAACTTGGGTTTTTTGCTCAAGTCTGACGAGGGGAGGGAGATTTGATTGAACCAGTCAGTGTTTAAGACATTGATGGGTGGCTTCAATGATCCTTCTAACTACATTTTCTCTTGTTGGCTTCTCTGATTATCTGAGTCGCGTTGTAGGTGCTCGCCTAGGGCTCCAAGATTAATCAGGAACAGAATACTATCCTCAGATTCAAAAAGTAAAGTCAGCGGAAAGACTCTTGCAACGAAAGCAAGATATACATCTACGAATTCTGGTGTTTCTGAACATGTCAACAGTTCCATCTCTCCGGATGGCTCACCTGCATTCGATTCTTTCTATTCAAAGTTTCACCACCTGAAAAAGATTTTAGAGGAAGACTCGTCCAGTGATAATTCATCCCTCATTAGCAGCAATTCCGATGAAGGTTCTTGCAGTACTGATAGCACCTGTGATTCAGCCAGTACAGATGACTTCACAGATTATCTTTTTGGTGATTCAGGAAATGGGTGGAGTAGTGTGTGGAGGAATTCTGATTCTGACACATCCTCGTCCTCCTCATCTTCCCCCTTAAACTCTCGACATTCCCCACTCTCTGATATGGACCGATACGATTCAGTTTCTCCTACTGCTATTCCCACAGGTTCAAGAGTGGAGAAAGACAGTCATGTATACAGAAATGGAGCGGTGAGTGTTGATCGGAGAGGGGTGGGTGTTTCTTGTTTGCATTCTAACACAAGTTCACAGCATAGAGGGTTAGGTAGTGGTAGGATTAGTAGCAAGATTAGTAGTAGGGAAACTCACTCTTTTGTGAAAGTAGGATCTAACCTTTGTAATGATACAGAATGTGGTGTATTATGTAGAAAGTATAGAACGGATTAAAATTTAGTAAAATAATGAGGGGATGCTCAATGTATAATGTAAGAACTTTGAGGCGGCGTTGTTTTCAGAAAGGAAAATTAGCCACATCACTTTGCCAATAACTTAACCAGCTGTAGATATTCATAGCTCCAACTTTGTTATAAAACTTCGGTGGAGTTTATTCTGTTATTTTAAATAGGGATACTTTAAATAAAGGAAAGTAACATTGTTTGTCTTATAAATACTTGCATTTTTTTTATAATTGTATTATACCTGTTTTATATTGCAAATCACCAAGTTTTATACTTTCTATTTTGGAAGATTATTATAGGGCAAAAATGAATGAAATTTTAAAGTTAAACCTTTCCACCCTCTGCAACCAAACCAACCGCCATGAATTTGCTATTTCGCTGCGTAACGTCTCAGTTAACACAGCAATTCCAAACCCGTAACTCTTCACACTTCTACTGGTTTTTTTTTTTCCTGAACCCCATATCTGTACCCTATAATTTCGAACATAACCATTTGTAAAGGTGACTTCTTGATTATTTGTTTTGGAAATCTTCTAAAATAGGTTTTACAAAAATTTTGGAGCATAATTTCTGGAACAAATTTTCTAAAGCATATAAGATGTCTCGACCAAGATTTTCAGAACATATGATACATTCTAAAATGAGCTTTTCAGAACGAACTTTCCAGAATTAGAATGAGTTTTCTTTTGTTTCCTTCTTCCTCTAGAGTGGAAAATGAAGATGCAGCGGAGATGGTACAATTACGGATGCAGAAGCAACAACGGTGGCATGTGCCATGGTGCAATCAGAAAAATTAGTTTAGTCTTTTCTTATTAGTACGGGATGCAGTTAATAATAGTTGGGGTGCAAAAAGAAAAGACCCTTATGAATTTCGTGATATTTCATGTATTTTTAATAAATTTACATAAATGAACTTATGTGTAATTTAATCTTAAAATACTTCTTCTAAATATAAAGAAGCTAACACGTGGCATAACTGTGACTTGATACGTGGATAATCTTTTTGAAATTAAAAAGATTTTAAAAAAATTTTAAAAAAATTTAAAAAAAAAAAATTTAAAAATTTAAAAAATTTAAAAAAAATTTAAAAAAAATTAAAAAAACCAGGAGTTGGCATGTATTGTTCAAAAACGTTAACTATTTAAACACCGATAGTGAAAAGAACCAAATTGACCACAATTTATCGAAAATGAGAACCTAATTGAACATAAAACGAAAATAGGGACCAAATTGAATAAAATCAACAAAATTAGGAACCAAATGTATATTTAAGCCTTTTATATACCTTTTCTAAATATTTTATGAAAAAAATTGTCTGCATGTATTTAGTTAATTCACTTTTTTCTCCATGCCATATCATACTTACAAGTTACTAACAACTATATATAATTGTCTGAGAAACGTAATAGTTAGTTACACACATCCTCTTGTATTATTGTTATGCTCTACATTTCTAGATATTACAACCTTCCTATTATTTTCCTCTTAGGACTGTTTCAGTGTTTTTTTTTTTTTTTTTTTTT
>Ga0209589_1004642_pt1 | contig 23610 bp, 6 predicted proteins | sample CowpeawhiteBW_FD_187525 | JGI IMG/M metagenome (GOLD analysis project Ga0209589, IMG submission 187525) | Root nodule microbial communities of legume samples collected from California USA - Cow pea white BW (SPAdes) (version 2) | ecosystem: Host-associated > Plants > Roots > Nodule | place: USA...
TATTTTAAGGTATTTGGCATCGAAGAAAATCCTCCTAATATTGAATATTTCATAATATTATGTTTTCTTTACCGTAATTTTTTTTCTTTTATAAAAATTAATATTGAAGTAGTTAGAACACGGGTATGGGTATGGGTACGAGATTATACCCGTTACCCAGTGGGGATGGGGATGAGAAAAAAGTTTGATACCCGTTGGGTTTGGGTATGGGATGGGGATGAATTTTTTATGCGGGGATGGGTATGGGATAGCGAAACCCGTCCCCGCCCCGCCCCGTTGCCATCCCTACTCTTGAATCCCATAATATGTATTCAGCATCAAGAATTGATGATAAAGCAATTATATATGTATTTGCTTTTATTATTTTTCTCTCAAATAATATATTCTGAATAAAAAAATGTTTTGGTACCAGTTTATTTGATAAAAAATTGATGATAAACCAATTATATATGTATTCTTTTTATTATTATTCTCTCAAATAAGATATTATGAAAAAGAAAATTCGGTACCAGTTTATTTGTTATTTTTAATAAAACCAGTTTTATTTATATATAAACTAACGTATTTATAAAATAAGGAAAACAAAAATTATCAATTAATAAATTGAGAAAGATAATGTGTAAAAAAAGGTTACATTAAAAATTGCATGAAGAAAAGAAACAAATAAAATAAAAATTGTATGAAAAAAAAATACGCCCACCGTGGGGCTCGAACCCACGACCACAAGGTTAAGAGCCTTGCGCTCTACCAACTGAGCTAGACGGGCAACTTGTTATAAATATGAACTCACGACCACAGATTGAAGAACCTTGCGCTCTACCAACGGTTAACTTGTTACAAAACTGAACATAAAATTCCTACACTCTGTATTGTTCTACACAATCCATTTTTTTCTGATTGCTGGTGCTGCCTAATGGCAATAGGCGGAACAGTTGCCGGTATATACACGCTTTCTCCACCACTCTCTTCCTTCATCCCCACGCGCCTGTTCTCACGCTCTCATTTCGCTGCAAAGCTTCGATGTCCTCCTTCCATTCGACTTCGAGCTTCTTCTACTGCCGTCATCGACACCGAAACCAATCCAACGGTAACGCTTCTTCTCCCTCCGATTGAATTTCCTTTTGATGCACATATTAATTTTCGTCAAAAACTTGCATGAGGAACGTAATTTTTGTGTTTAGGAATCCGTCGTAGTTGAAAAGGAAGTGAGCAATAGCAGCAACCCGTTGGCTTGTCCTGTGTGTTATGATTCCTTGACATGGACTGGTGGTTCTGGTTTGTCCGTGTGAGTTAATTTAATAATCAATTATTTGCTTCCGCTATATGTGTGAATTTGGTCGCTTCTGCTCTTTTGTATTCGTTGTGATAATTTTTTTGATGCAGAGATACAATCAGCGGGTCTAGTTTTCGATGTGGCACATGTCAGAAAAAATATGTTGGTAACCAAACGCACATTGATCTCACCGCAACAGGTGGAGCTAAGAGCTACGGTGAAACGATGCCTGCTTCCACAGAGCTTTTCAGGCATTCTAGTTCTCTGTCTTCTTTTTTTCATATGAAGTGTTTTTTTATTGTTCATGATCAATGTAGTTGTATTTGATGATCTTAGAGAATGGTTTTGTTTGCCTTTAAGTTATATTCCTACTATCTGAAGATATATATCATATGCATATGAAGATTAGTTTGTTGATAATGGCACTCTGCGACTTAAGTTAACAGTATAGTTGTTTTGCTGTCTAAATGTTGTGGAATCGATTTGCCACTTACATGCATACTGATTGTTTGTTGAATCAGGGTGCCATTGATATCATTTCTCTATGAGAGGGGCTGGCGTCAAACCTTTTCTGTGTGGGGTGGTTTTCCAGGTCCTGAGAAAGAGGTTAACTAAATGTCCCAGTTCTCAATAACAATTCCTTCTTAATGAAACCATATTATTTATTTTATTTTGTTAGAAAATATGAAAAATATCAGATGATATCTTCTTAGATTATCTAAGATGATCTCTTAAAATTTATTCTTCTTTTATATTTTATTAATTTTTTTCTTATTTAATTAAGATAATTTTAATTGTATGTATATTTGATTAGAATTAGATTTATTGGAATTTATTTTGTAGGCATATCATATCATGTATATAAAAATATCCTATAATCATGAGTGTTCAATTTATATAAAATCAACTTTGTTGTCTAATTCATACACATGCTTCCATTTGTAAGTGGTATACACAAGGTTTAAACTTAATTATTTGTGAATGGAAGCTGCACATCCTTTTCTGTAATAAAAATAAGGATTATTTAGTTTGTAAACCTTGGGTCGTTTACTTGCTTCAATGAGGAAGCAAATATATTGAGCTAAGACATTGGGCCTAATGGAGGTGCCAACAATGATAATAATGCCTTCTGTCATGTTTGGTATTGTGTTCTTGAGAACATCAATGTTAACATCATCACTGGTTTTAATCTCCTTGGAAGAGGGTGCAAAGCCTCCGTAACTTGTACAGAACTCCACAAAAGCCTTGAACTATTCAAATCCATAATGCCATCTGATTAAATGCTTCTTTTAGGGACTCTTGCTCAAGGTACACAATGAAAGTTTTGCACCATCTTCTAAAGAGGAGACTAAAACCAGTCAGAAGGCATTCGCTTCCTCATGGAGGTGAGTAAGAAATCTGATGTTCACCAGCTACACAATCCTGATTTTTTTTTTATTAGATATGTTGCTTTTATTTGCAAATTATTAAGTCAATACCTTGCATTTACAGAATTATAAATAGTCGTTATTTCTCTTGCAGCGAGATGTTCTTTCAATAGTTCTAAATAGGTCATCCCACTAGCATGTTGCAGCTTTATATTTATAAGCTAAAAGTTTGAACATATCAAACTAGGCAGAAATAATTTATCCGGATTCAATTAGCTATCCATATTCATATTAGCCAATGTGCTCACTCTTAGCTCGTGGATGTCCAGAGAGCTATATCAATCAATTTGTTTTTGTTTACCTTTGGGTGATTGGTGGAAAGAATATTAATTTAGATATGGTGCTGCAAAATATAAGATAAAATTATATGAAATACTAATGAATCTGTCTTCTATTGTCTTATGTACTTTTATATTGGAATTATCTTGTTAATGTATGACTTCTTTATGCTTGTGTGTTCTTCAACAGTTAATCACGCCTTCTACTTAATTTGTCTGCAGTTTGAATTGATGAAGGGTTTCCTAAAACCAGTATTGGAAGGAAATATAGTTGATGCTAGTTGTGCAAGTGGATTGTTTTCAAGATTATTTGCAAAAAGTCAACTGTTTTCTTTTGTTGTTGCTCTAGACTACTCAGAAAACATGTTACAGCAATGTTATGAATTCATTCAGCAGGAAGAGAACTTCCCAAAAGAGTACTCTGTTTATATTTCTAAACATAGAAATTATTATATCTAACTTTTGATTTCATAGTTCTAAGAGAACTATTTAAGCCATCTTTTATTCATATTACAATTATATTTAGTTAATATTTATTTTTTTAGGAACTTAATCTTGGTTAGAGCAGACATATCTAGGCTTCCCTTTGTTTCTAATTCTGTTGACGCTGTGCATGCTGGCGCTGCTCTACACTGTTGGCCTTCACCATTGGCAGCTGTAAGTGAATAATTATTCTCTGATTGGATTTTGCAGAAAATGTTTCATTTGTTTCAAATACCTGTGACAGTGGCTTGAGAAAAATTATAAATTCTTTAGCCATGGTTTTTGAGATGTTTACAACGTTTTTATATTAATCTGTAGTAAATGGAATCCCTTAACGTGTATGTAGTGTTGTGTCAACAACTACAAAAACATGTTTCAAAATTTTAATCATGCTAGCAGATTTAAAATATAAGCAATTTTTTCAAGGGTTACCTTAATATTATGGATAAATTACTTCTGCCGATTTATCACACAGTAGTATGCCTAGTTTAGTCAGATGGTCATGCCTTGCATCACTCTGTGACTTCACTTTCTTTCTGTGTGATCTATTTTAACAGGTGGCTGAAATAAGTCGAGTTTTACGACCTGGAGGTGTATTTGTTGCAACCACCTACATACTTGATGGTCCTTTTTCTATTATCCCATTTCGAAGTACATTACGGCAGGTATTAATTTTGAATAATGTTTTTTATACAACATTTTTTTAGACGCTTACTAATTTTCTTATCTGTGCCTCCATTATATCAACCATTTTATTCCACACTTCTTTTTCTTCTCTTTTCTGTAAAACCAATTGCATAAATCTGTTCTATGATGATAATTTCTCTAAAATTTTTTAGCTTGAGTTTTTCTCTGTAAGTGTTGGCGGGCTCCGTCTGTATTGATAAAATCAGTAAGAGTAACCAGATTTACTTTGCTTAATTGTTTTTGTTGTTTTTTTTTCCTTAATTTGAATCTGCTAGCTTCAATTCAGTTTCTCAATTATAAGAAGTCGGTGGTAATTTAGTTCCTTAATGATATGAGAAGATATCAATCTAGAGTATTACGATTGTGCGTGGAATAGTGATTTTTATTTCAGATTCCATGTCAGGGTTAAAATTTTCGTCGACTCAATCTTTTCAGGCACTAAAATGAATGTTTATTGTGTTAACTTTTACCATTTATTTTTATTTCTATAAGTTGAGTAGTGGAATATTTTTTTATCGTTTTAGAATATAAGGCAAGCATCTGGGAGCTACATCTTCCTCTCTGAACGTGAACTTGAAGATCTCTGCAGGACGTGCGGGCTGGTTGGGTTTAAATGCATTAGAAATGGGCTTTTTGTGATGATCTCTGCTAGAAAGCCCAGTTAAAAAAGTTTGAGTTTCGGGTGCTCTGTTTGCTGCCTTGAACACATTTTTGCTGAAGCCTACATATTCTTTCCATAGGCTAAGTTTTCAATCTTAAGCAGACAAAATGGTGCATGTTGATCTGATTAAATTTGTGGTTTGACTTGGTAATAAATTAGGCTTCATAATAATCAAACCATATTACACCAGATGGATTATCTGGTAAATAAAGCAAAAAGAAATATTTTTGCTGGATTAATCTCATATGTAGAGTAGGTTTACCAGTACTGTAAAAACTGTACGAATAAATTTTGGCCACCAAATTATTTTATCATAGGTTGCAGTTTTAAAATACAAAATTATAATTCAATATCATCTAAATAACTTTGTCAATAATTTTTCTTAAGGTGCCTGTAAAAAGTGAAATTTATTTAATTCTTTAGTGAAACGGAATTAGTTTTAATAAAATAAAACAATACTTAGGAGATGGAAATAAACATTCACAGAACTCCAGAGTCAATAGTCAAAAAGTAAAAGGTGTAGAACGTTTTCTAGACTGTGACGAAGTGTTTGTAAAAGATCAGTATTGAAAAAAAAAATTAAAAGTTCTCAATGTTTATAGGAAAAAACAATAAAATAAATTAATGTTTGAATAAACTTTGTTTTGAAGGAATGATTATTTATTGCCACGTGTTTTTTTCGGGCTTGTGGGCCTATCCGCGTGGTCCGCCTCACTTTCTCATCTCTACAAATTATAAAGTTTACAAAAATTATCATCTATTACATATACGACAATAAATACAAAAAATAGTAAAGATAAATTATCTATCAACGTGACTAAACATTGTTAGCCACAATACACTTATTCTTCATATTTAGGAGAAAATATAGTATTTAGTTACGAAAAGGAAATTTTGTATTTTTGTTGAAAGTTTTGAATAAGTTGTCGAGTTGGTGGAATCTGTAATTGTTGAAGTTGAATATTTAAATGAACTTTTGGTTTTATATTGATATGACTTGAATTCGTAATACAGAAAGTTTGATTTTATGTATAGTATTTTTTGATAACTTGAAGAGTTCAATTGGAATTTGAATGCATAAAGGTGAATTGAAGAAAATTTAGAAGTGGTATGAGGACAAGAAATATTTTAAATTGCTGCCAGAAAACAATTGTATTTGATCTAATTGTATTTGATATAAGTGGAAAATATATAGGTATGGGATTTGCTATATGATTAAAGTACTTAAATTTAACAATTTGATAATGTTTTATGGTGTGATTGATCTGAATATATCGTTTAGGAAAGTTAATATTAAGTTAAATAAAATTTCAATAATAATCATTGGTGCAAAGTTTCTTGGTTTAAGCATCTGGTCACTCAGGTGATGAATATGTTGTTCAAACGATAATTAACATATGAAATGTCACACCAATTATCGTTTTTGTAAGGAGTGCGAATGAGAGATGAAAATCAATATATTTTCTTCAGGAGTATTACTAAGTGCTCTCAATCTTGAAAATTTTATAAATATTTCAAATTTTATAGAAATAAAGAAAAAAAAAATCTTATGTAGCAATCAAAATCAAAATTCACTGGTTTTACACATCTAAAAATATTTTTTTTAAAAGTTATAAATGTTTTTCCTATGACTTTTTAATAATGAAATAAATTACTAAACGGCGAATGTTAAGGACTTTCGTTTAAATCCTCTTTTGGTTGATAGACTTTAACTTGTATTTATGTAATTGAAGTGGTTTGGTCCAACATCTGTCTTCGTATTGCATTATCAATTAATGACAGACTTAGCATGTGACAAGGAGCCACAGAAATGGTTGATAATTACTTAGGGGAAAGTTTAGGAAAGAATTAACATATCAAGTTTTTTTTTATAATATTATTTTAAATATAATTATTAATTAAGTTTATCAATTAACACTCATAAATTTCATAGACACTATTTATTTGTTAGTGTAATTAATTTATAATTTTTTAATACATTTCAACTATAAATAAAAATTATATTAATCTCTATAAATAAATTAATTACTTCCAAAATACCGTAAAAACATAAAATTATGATATTTTATTAAGATATTTAAATTATCTTTAATAATATTAAAGAGTGTCTCTACTAATAAATACCAAAAACTTAGATAATAAATATAAAATATTCACATAGGAATAATCTCCTAACACTAAGTTAAATAAGAGGAATAATGAAAAAAAATAATAATATACTAAATGATCTAATATAGAGGTCTTCATATTTTTTGGTATTTTCTGGTTAGAACCCATTTTGATATCCACAATGAAACAGGGTAAAATTGGTGTTGCGTCACACTTATTATTTTTGCTTATTAATTTTTTTAATATATGGATGACATTCTTTTATGAATGAGGACAACGAGGAAGACAATGTTACAAGATGGATGAAATTAAGTAAATTCGATGATTCAAAAGGTTATCATTAAGATGGACAAACTCTTATTGAGTATGTGAAGTTTTTGAAAGGAAGACTTATCAATTAGAGTTGCTTAGTGGATGAGTCATCTAAATTTTTTTTAACATGAAATATTTTCAATTTCCATTTCTATTAGTGTGTTTTTTTCCGAAGGATTTCTGATGAGGCATAATAAGGTTGCAAATAAAGGTGTATTTTGAAGTTGAAAGTCGACAATGGTAATTGTATAGTCACACATTTAATCATTGATCGAAGTAGAAAAAATTCAAAATCGACAAGAAACGATCATAATAGCCTGATCACAATATTAATCACTGATCGAAGTAAATGAAATTCATAATCAACAAGAGATAATCATAATCATTTGGTCATGATCTTAGTTGTTGATCAATGTAGTTGAAATCATCAATAGACAGTCATGATCTTCCAATCAGTCTTAATTGTTTAAAGAGGTAGTTGAAAATCGATAAGAGACAATCATAATTGCTCAATCACAATCTTTATTATTAACCGAAGTAGCTGAAAATCGACAAGAAACGATTATAATCATTCAATCATGATCTTATTTGTTAATTGAAGTAATTGAAAATCGATAAGAAACGATTATAATCATTCAATCATGATCTTATTCATTAATTGAAGTAATTGAAAATCGATAAGAAGCGATCATAATCAGATGATCACGATTTTAATTGTTGAGTGAAAATAGATGAAAATTGACAAGAGACTATCAAATTGTCTCATCATAATATTAATTATTGATCAAAGTAGAAAGAGGTGGTTAAAATCAACAAGAGACAATCTTATTTCAAAGAATTTAAATTGATTTTACAATTATGAAAAAAAAAGTTATTAAGTGCCAATAAACTATTAGAAAATTTGAATATTTTTTTTGCATACGTCTATACTAAATTAAATGAGCATTGATCCCAAAGTAAAAACAAAAGAGTAATTGTTAGAGTTAGAGACGTTTTCAACTTGCATACTTGATCGTATGGGAAATCATGTTTGAAGTACACAGATTGTTAAAAGTTTGTCTTAAACCCTAAACATATATATTACCTTAAAGTAAAATTTGGAAAAAAGCTTGATGTCCTCTCCTAGGTTCAAAAGTTATTTTATCTTCTTGTCTGTCTCCACATAATCCGTACTTTATTCACCTCTTATTAATTTATATTTAATGAGTAATTATGATATTTTCATCAAGATATTTATATTACTTTTTCTCTATTAATAAATACAATGAATCTAAATAATAAATATAAAATATTTATATAAAAATAATCCATAAACATTAGATTAAATAAGAGGATAATAAAGAAAAAATATAACACATTAAATATTCTATTTTATTTTAGATGTCCCAATATTTATTAATTAGAATAAATTTACAATCAATACTGAGTGTTGGTCGATTAACATTTGTTTCGATACATTACCCTTCTTTTAGGCCGGCCACTTTTATATGGTTATAGAACGCTTTTGAATTTTATTGATCTAAGTAGATCACAAGGAAATTTCTTTCCCGAACTAGGTTCTTTTACTCTTCAAGCACAATTATCATCATCTTTTTCTGATCTTTCATGTTGTTTGATGTAAGAATCCAATTTTTTTAAGAATTAATACTTAATAATTGTTTTCTTGTTTTTCAGATTTGTATATTTATTTATAATAAATAACTTTATTAAAAATTTATATTTTTTTATAAACTCATGTCAATATAAATTTAAAAAATATATTTAATTTAATATTTATAAATTAATCAAGAATAAAAGATTTGAAGAGTAATTATAATAAATAAGATAATTTAAATATTTTTTAATTATGGTAATAGAAAAATGATCATAATAAAATATTGTAATTATTGTTATTTTGTGTAAAATTAATTTTGATAAATGTATATTAATTTGGTTAAAATAATTTATGTTATTTTTTTTAGATAATAAGTTAGAAAAATAAAATAAAATAATATTATGATTGTAGTGAAAATATTTGAAAATAAATTTAATGTGAAGTTAAAAGTTAGTAATATGAATGTAAAATATTTATGTTTATTTTCCGATCCTCTCTCTCATATATATATATATATATATATATATATATATATATATATTTATATATATATATATATATATATATATATATATATATATATATATATATATATATATATATATATATATGTTTATGGGAGATATAAGACAAATTACATTTCTTATGACTTCAGTTTACTGTTTTAGTTTAATTATGATAATAATGTAAAAATATAATTTTTAAAATTATGTTTACAAAAATAATTAATACTGAAATTTTTTTAAATTGTTATAAAAAATTTAAAAAGTAATTATTAATTTTAAATATTTTTATTAAATGTTTCTATAAATATTTTTGATTAAAATATGTTATTTTAATTTATTCATTTTAATATTTTTTCTAAAATAAATCTAACTCATCTAATTATAATTTAAATTATTTTTAAAATCAAGAACAATTTGACAATCTTGTTTTTATTTTCATTAAACTTAATTTTTAATCCATCACATCCTTAAATCATTCACAAACTTTCATACAAACTTTACTTCTAAATCCACTTAAATCCCTTACATTGTGTTCTTTTGGGTGGATGTGTACTATTCACAAGGAATGGGAAGCGATGATTAGGAGTGAGTAGTGTGTTCTTTTGGAGGTGATACAAGGTGATGAAAGGAGATGATTAGGAGAATTCACTGAAAATTTAATCTCATGATCTAGGATGAGATTAGACGGTGACACATTTGGATTTACCAAATTACCCTTCATTACTTAATTTTTGCTACATGTGATTTAGTTGTTAAAATCAACACACATGATTTCAATTCACTTTTTTAATTACATGTTAACTATAATAATAATAATTTATTATGGTTATAATAAAAATTTATTACTTCTAAAATTACTATTAAAAAGAAAAATGTAGTTTCTATGTAAATAAATTATTTTTCATCTTATATATTAAATTTATTTTTCATACAAAATATATTGTATTATTCATTTCTTTATAAATAATTTTTTTATATTTTCAATCATTCAATACAATTTATAAAATAATTTTAAATTATTTATATGTAATTTTATATTACGTATAACAATAGAGACATTTTTTGTAATCTAGTTTTTTTTTTCTATTAAATTTTTTTTTAATATGTCATATCAGTCAATTCAGTTACAAACTCTTAAAAATTTCACTCTCTAATCCACTCTAAAATTACCTAAGGGTATGTTCACTTGGTAGAATAGATTTAAGAAAGTGTGAAGATGAATTTGTGTTGATTTGAGTGGATGAATATATGTGTTTTTTTTGAGTGAATTTAGAGGATGAAAAGAGTGGATTTGAAGATGAATTTTGTGAAAATTACTGAGTGATTTGATTGATATAATAGATTAAAAAAAGTTTTAATAGATAAAAATTTAAAAATTACTAAAATATCCTTGATGGTAAAAATAAAATAAAATGATAATTAGATGAATTAAAAATATTAAAATTTAACAATATAGTAATTAGCATTAATTATTATACATATTTATATATATTTATATTATTATTAATTAATTATAAAAATTATTATACATATTATTATATACAAATATATTATTAGTTACTACATATATTATTAATTATTATATATATATATACATAAATATATTATTAATTATTATTATATATATTATTATTTATTATTATATATAATAAATTAATAATAATAAATAATATAATAGTAAAAAATAAATAATAGTAATAATAATTAATAATAGTATATTATGATTAATAATTATATAAATATAGAAAAGGCATAAAAGTAAAGTGGGTTTAAATTTGTTTAAATCTTCATATATACGAGTGGATGGATTTTAATAACAGAGAACGCGCAAATTCATCTTTGCTTTTCTGCTTGAATCATTCAATGAGAACGTGCAAAACTTTTTACATCCATTTTCGTAATTCAGTGCCTTGTTATTATCTGTTCAAACGAACATAACCTAAATCTCTTAAAAGAAACAACACCAACTTCACCATTTAATCCTTCCGATCTTTCCCTCTCCTTTTCCCTCTAATCCTTCCGTTTACTTAAAATGAAGAACACAAACTTCACCCTCTAATATGTTCAAATTCATCTTCTTCATCTCCTTAAATCAATTTTTACAAGTGAACACACCCTAAAACTTTTAATTTTGAAAAAAAAAAGGTTAGTAATAAAGGTCTAGTAAACAAAGAATGAAGAATAAGATGAATTAAGAGAATTGATTTCAATTAAATTTGGCAAATGTTGATTTATATAGTTAAAATTTTATTTATTTATTTTAACTTATTGCACACAAAAAATATTAAATTAAATTATTTTAGCCAAATAAATATACATTTATCAAATATTAATTTTACAAAAAACAACCATAATAATTGCAATGTTTTATTATGATAATTTTTCAATTATCACAATTACAATAAATTTAAATTATCTTATTTATTATATTCATTCTTCAAATTTTTATTCTCAATTAATTTATAAATATTAAATTATCTTATTTATTATATTCAATTTTCAATTTTTTATTCTCAATTAATTTATAATTATTAAATTAAATATATTTATTAAATTTGTATTAAAAAAATATGAATTTTTAATAAAGTAATTTATCATAAATAAATATATAAATCTGTAAAACTATAAAAAGATGTTGCTAATAATTCGTTCATTCAAAAACATAATTTCATATATAATCTGCAAAATTAGAAGAAGTACGATGAGAATTTAATCTTTCGAAAAAAAATATTGTACTTGAACAGTGGAAGGGTCTTGAGGAAAAAATTTCATAAGTTCTACCCTGGTCAATAAAATTTAAAAGAGGTTTATAAGAATAATAAAGTTCCTTTTACCATCTCAAGGACATACACGTACTATACCAACACTACTAATCTTGTGTTCTTTTACACATATTTACTGTACATAGGAGTGTGAATGTGGGCCAGTCCAACATGTTTAGGTCAAGTCCACATAATGTAGGCTGGTTTGTCCCACATTTTAAATGTAGACTGAAATGTTTGGTCCGTCTCGCGTAACTGCAGACCTGCAGGTCAAGTCGTTTTATTTTTATTTTTTAATTTTTAAGATAAAACTTTCAATGTTCACAAAATTGGATAACTTTAAGAAATTCACAAAATTAAGCAAAGACTTTGGGAAAGTTTGATGATAAATTGATAATTTAACATTTTAATCATGTTCTTACTATGACATACACAATTTATTCTTTAAATTTTAGCACAGTAAAAAATACATAATACTTGTCTTTCTTAGTCATATAAGATTTATTTTGAAACGTTAATGGAAGAGTCTATAAAAAAAGTAACTGATATACTGTAAATTTTTATTATTTATTTATTCTTATTATTATTTTTGTTTATGCGGACTTGCAAATTCACTATCCTGGCCCGCCCCGCGTTATTTTTACAGGTCTGCGAGTTGGCCCGATGGGCCAAACTCATATTACCACCCCTAATTGTACAAATAAATTAAGAAGCAACGATTAGAGTGTAATAATCGTGTTCCTTTGCGTGCAAAGAGGAAGAGTTTGGAAGTGATGGATAACAAGATTGTTATGAAATCCCATCGCGCTATATGTGTGATGATTTGAGGGTGATCAATGATCATTTATTAAATTACCCTCATACGAATTAATATTTCATGCACAAGTATGTGCCGTGGTGTGTTGAGGAAAAAAGCACTGGGTCGATTCAACAATATTGTAGAAGGAGTGGAATCGTTATAGAGAGGATGAAATCGATTCCATATTCTTGTATAGTGTGGTTTGGAACGATTTCCTCCATCATGGATCGATTCCATGATTATGTAACATGGTTTGGAACGATTCCCTCCATCATGGATTTATTCCATGCTTCTATAATGTGGTTTGGAACGATTTTCTTGGTTTGGATCTGATTGCATGTAATTGCTTTTTTACTTCTTTTTTTATTTGTAGGAACGTGTAAATATTTAATTTATTTTCATACCAAATATATTGTATTATTTATTTATTTTTAAATAATATTTTTAAAAAAGTGTAATTGATTGAATAAAAATTGAAAAAATAATTCTAACTAATCTAAATATAATTTTATATTACTTTCAACATAAGGACAATCTAATAATCTTATTTTTATATTTATTAAATTTTTTTAATATATCACATTAGTCAAATTTTCACAAAGTTTCATAAAGTTCACTTTCAAAATCATCTCACAATCACCTTTAAATCCTTTAAAAAGAAAACAACAACTTTACCTTTAATCCACTGAATCACTTCCTATTCTTCTCCCTCAAATCAATGTTTAAAAAATAACACATCCCACAAATCTTTTCATTATAATGTATTAGTGTCGATCAGTTCACGCTACTATTCTGTTTCCCCCTTTTTATAATTAAAAATTTAGTATAGACGGGTAGAACAACACCGGTTATAAATTAACTAAAAAAAATCACTAATTCTATTAGGAAGATGTTAATTTTTAATTTGAATATAAAAGGAAAACTCTCCATGACCCAATTATGACGGACTGACTGACCACCTTCTCTGGTTCTACCAACTCAGTCATGTAAGTTAAATAGAACATTCTTTTCTATTTTGCAGTTAAAAAAGTGAAGGGTAATTGTTCTAATTAAAGATATTAATTAAGAAACCAGTGGACATTTACTCCATTATTTATAAATATTTTAAGATAAGATAAAACAAAGTAGAACTTATTTCTTTAAATGGATTTCATGTCTATTATCAAGATCCGAATATAAATTTTTAAAAATCACCCTCTGACTGAGACTGTTATTTCTAACGGATCAATAATGAAAAGAGAAAAAGAAAGACGAACACTCATTTGGACCACAGTGACGAAGAGAGTCTTACAGTGAATCACACTATTTGCAACCTGCTACCGCCGCAACAATAGCTTTCACACAAATGCTAACATGCAAATACATTTTTTAATACACTTTTTCATTAAAGTGTACGAAACTATAAATTATAAACAAATATGGAAGTCAAATTATTTTAAGGTTTTAATGAATTTTGCTCATTATTAATTATATATTGTTAATAATCGTACGTTAGAATATTTGTTAGTTTCTTTTATAAGTACCATTATCATTCTCATGACAGGTGCTTCGTATTGTTGCTCATTAAAAGACAAGGCAGAACTCAGTCCAACATCAATTTCTTTGTTTACAAACAAAGTAGGCTTTTTAAATTTTTATAAGCAATAAGTAGAAAATAGTTCAAGATGTATACGATAAGATTTTATAATATATCCATATCCCTTTATGTGAGTTCTTATTTTCTTTTATCAAAATTATTTTCTTTACGTTGTCTTCATTCATTTCATCTCGCTCGTACTAAGAAATATGTGAATGGATTCACGTTATACGATTTCAGCCTAGTAATATCAGACTTTGAATTTTTTTGAGTTTTGAATATGCAAATATGCAACCGTTCAATTTTGGCGAAAGAATTTCATGATACATAATAGTTTTATTCAATTTGAACATAATTGCCTCTAACAAACTTGGGATATGTAAAGATAATTTAAGGTCTTATACTTTTAAAATATTTAATTATAGTTTTTCCAGTGTATAGTTATTTCTTTCTTTCAATGCTGTTTTTTAAATTTAAAGTTTATGTTTAATCTTAATACTTTTTGTCCTTGTTTCTAAAGAAACTAAAATTTAATAAATCTTATAGCCACTAATAAATCCTAATTTGAATTTAATTTTGATGTTTTGATTTTGATATAAAAATGACGTGTCTTGATTCAATAAACTTTATTTTCATGATTCTTTTGTTATTATACTTTAATCTATTTAAATTGGTATTGATAGTAACGATGAATATTCTATTTATATTATCCTCTATTCTTTATTTTTAATTTGTTTAAAACTAAAAGTATTCATGTAATTTCCTAACATCTTATTAACATCATGCAAATGTTCGGAAGTTGAACTAAATCCAATCTATTTTTAATCTTTTATATATATATATATATATATATATATATATATATATATATATATATATATATATATATATTCAAATTTGATGTTATGTTAAATACAAATATTTATAACATATACTTTATGCCTACACCACTTCAACTTAAAAAGTCATTTATCCTTACAATATACAATTTTCTCCAGTTGAAGTAACTTAGTTTGAAATTTAAACCAAATTTAGTCGTTTCTAATGAATGTGACCATATATAACAACAACTGAACTCTATATCACATGTATATTATAAATCAGACATTCTACGTTGGACTTTAGCACACCCTGTACTAGCTAGGGTTTTTCTATTTTTTATGATAAAATCTACTTGTTAAAAAAGAAATGATTAGCTATATATTTTTATGACATATCATACAGTAATTACTTCATATAATAGTTACCATTGGAAAGCATAAATAATTTCATATTATTATCTAAAATTTACTAAGCTGGACATTTTTTCCTCATCATTAATATTTTTAGTTATCAGTTCTCTTTGCAACCCCATTAAAAAATTATCATCACCATTATCATTATTATTCATAATAAGATTATCATTATGTATAATTACTTTCAGTATAGGGACATTATTAAATAATCGAATCTAATCATGCGACTACGATCATGTGGGCGAAACTAATATTCCTGTAATAATATTAGTTTTAGATCCCAACACTAAAGAAAAGATATATCACGAGCATCAAGTACAAATAACAGGAGTATGTATATATAAATATATACATATATATATATATATATATATATATATATATAAATATAATACTCCTTATACTATGAAATAAAATTAATCTCACCCTATCTACCTATACTTTAAAAAATATAAAAAAATTAAAGCAAAAAAGAAAGAAAGAAAAAAAATGATAGCTGCAAATGCTAACCACCAACACTACAGCACTAGGATCAACATCATCATGATGACGCTCTTAATTCATTGCAGTGTATGAAATTCCACGCTGCAATGATTCACCTGTTGAGTATACTGTTTACTCTCACACACGCGAGATCCTATTGATCAGAAGAACAAATCCACGCTTCCACGGCACCTTCCCTAGGGGAATTACCATTCTCCAAGTTCTTCTCATGGTTCACGCTGCTAGAAGCAGAAACCGAGATGTTGAGCTTGCACCCACCATAGTTGTTCCCATCCAAGCACCTAAACGACTCTCTTCTCCCTCCTCCAACCATGCCTCCATCTCTACAATCACCGTCACCGCCACTCCTCAGAAGCATGCCCTCAGATACCACGTGTTCATGACCCTGTGCAACCACCAGATCATGCGCATCAAGCGCGGGCATGAATAGAGACTTTGCACCAAACCCTGCAGGGACAAGAGGTTGAAGAGAATAAGAGGGGTGGAATGCGGGAATAGGGTGATGTTGCATGATATTCTGTGGGGGCTGATAGGGTAACGACAGATCAGGAAGTAGATGGTAGTTGATGGAGTTATTAGTAGGAGAAAGATTGATGGTGGCGTTGTTGTGCAACGAGGTCCTTGAAGAAGCTGAAAGCAAAGGGTTCGAGCGGAGAGGGAGGCGGCGAGAGAAGGAAGGTGAAAAGGGCGGTGCTGGGATTCCGGTGAACTCTTGAACCATGGATCTGAAATTGGTGGTGTCGGTGGTGAGAACGGTGGTGGGTGCACGCCTTGAAGCTCTGCTTCGTTTCTTGGGGTTGCGTACGAGGTTGGTGGTTTGTGGCGGTGACGAGAGTTGTCTTGCACTAGTGTTGTCGTGGGCAAGGGGTTGAGGAGCCGAGAAGCATTGGTTTATTGGTGGTGTGGGTGATGAAGAAGATGGTAGGCTTTGAGGGAGAGTGCAATTGGATTGAGATCTTTGGCCAAGGGAGTCCATGTTTAAGAAGGAATTGTGGGGGTTTTGGTTTGGGTTGGATTGTGAGAGAGCATGGAGGTAGGTTGAGGAGAGATCAAACATTGAGGGGTGAGAAGGAACAAGGGATGGTTGGGGGTGGGAGATGGAACCAAAATGATTGAGGAAGGATGGATCAGCGTGTGATGAATCGTATTCTTCATCGCTGGAAGAGATGCTTCCACTGTTACCAGAATCCATAGGTTGAGCAAAAAAGAAAGACTGAAGAAGAAATGATTTGAAATAGTGAGCAGTGAATTACGTGTATGGTGATAAAGTTTCCACGAAATCCAATTGGGAAATCGGGGTTCTGAGAAAAGGAAAAGGAAAAAAGAAAGTATGCATATAGATGTTAATGATGATGCATAATATTAGGGTGGAGAGTGGGAGGAGAAGGAGCGTAAATTAGGAGGAGGAGTGGATTAGGGTTTGAGGGAAGGAAAAGAAGGAAATGAAAGAAGAAGAAAGGTTATTTAAGCTTTTTGAAGTGAGAAAAAGAGGGTTTGAGAAGATGAAGATGATGATGGATGAAGAGAGTGAAAGGGTGGGGTCGGCATTGGAGTAGAGATAAAAGAGATGCCGGTGGCTGGCCACAGGTCAAAGTCGATGTGAATGTGAGAGGGACAGTGAGAGAAAGAGAGGTGTAAAAAAGCCAAAACAATGTGGACATGTGGTGTGAAATGTTTGCAAGCTTTTACTTAACAAGATACCTCTTATTAATCCTCTTATTACTTGGAACCATTAATAAAATAAGTCATATATATCTAATCTTTGAAAATACTATCCTTACTTCAACTTATATTCATATCCAATATCAAATATTATCCCCGTGTAATTCTTAAATATTATATTTAAAAAAACATGTTGATGGAGTAAAAGAAAGTATTTATAATATTTTTTTTCCTATTTTGATGGCTAAAATAATGTGACATTTATTGTATACTAAAATAGTAGGCTAGTTGAGGTTAAGGGATTAGAGATGAAAAGATTAGGTAGCCCTCTCTAGTGAAGTCTGTGACTTTTTTCCAACACTTACATTTTTATCATAAATTCTGTTGCATCACTTGGAAAATATTGAATCTTTTCTCAATAGTTTTTTCATTTAAAAAAAATATTTATATATATATTACTGTTTACCCTAATTCTTAAGTAATGCAGGACACCTTTTTACCGGTTAAAATGTATTAAAAGTTTAAAATTACCGTGAGATGTATTTAACAAGGAGTAACACATAATTATGTGTTTTCGAATCCTTTTTATTGAACAGCTAACAATGTATTACAGAAATCATGTTGAGAAAATGAATACTTAAGATTTTGTATGAAATATAGTTTGTTTTTATACACTCTTAACCATCTAATTAGAAATTGTTGCATACTTTTAAATTATTTATTATAAAAGTAAAAAAAAAAATCATAAGTAAAATTCTAATTTTAGGAGCACGTAGCAATTGATGTGCATTGAATGATAGTGTAAAATTCAATCAAAATCAACAAAATATCAAATTTATTTCTCTTATTTTATTACTGCCTCTGGTTATATATAAGCCCAAAAGAATGCAAAACTATCTCTCTCTATTCATGAAGCAAAGAAAACATATCATTTAAGACCCCATTAATTGAGGAGCATTAATCACTTAATAAAGAGTCACAGAAAGAAAAAAATAAAACAATAGATGGCATATATAAGAGGAAGAAACATTACCAGAAAAAGGGAAAGACAAGGGAAGCTAGTATAAAATGGATGTATCAAAATAAATAACTGGTTTGTTTTATAAGAAAATAGAAGGAACAAAAAGTTGTGAAAGAGAAAGTTGAACAAAAAGAACCATAAGACAAAGCAGGGTTAGATATATAGGAAGCTCTGCAGGGGTAAGCTCCTTTGCCTTTTCAAATTGTGTTTCATTTTCAGCATGTAGCAATGAACAGCTTTTTTAAAACCCCAAAAATGGTTTCATACCTTTAAGATTTTCTGTACTTATTTATGATGTAACTTTAAATAGAGTAATAGTTTTTATATTATTTTTCTTAAATTCAAACAAGTCAGGCAATTTAGATATATATACTTGTTAAAATCTATATGAGTTTTACATTCTTGTAATATTTTAATATAAAAAAAATCTCAATATAGTTTCATTGGGAAGATTAATCCATTCAAAATAATATATTTAGTTATTTATCATTTTGTAAATATCTTTTAGATAAATTACCCTGAAACCTCCTGCAGTTTGATAAAACTACAACTAATATTTCTCTCTTTTAACATTTTTTCTCCCGTAATCGATATAATATATATAGGATAATAATACTTTAACTCACTTTTTTTAATCCACTTTTAACCCATCACTCTCATCACCCTTACATCATTACATCATATCACATCACTACAAACAATTAAAAGAGATAATCTAAGAATAATAAGAATGATGGATTAAAAGTGAATCAAAAAAAGTAAATTAAAATATCGTTATCCTTATATATAATATATAAGAAATTAGGAGAGATTATTAATGAACACTATTTCGGTTTGAAAAATATTTTTTTAATAACTAAATTTTGTTAATTTCTTTTTATAATTTGAGATCATTTTTTTTAAGTGATTTGTAATTTTTTTAATTTTTTAATTCTTTTATTTTAAAATTACTTAGAAAATATAACTTCAAAAATATTGTTAAAATATTATTATATTTTAAATTTATATATAAATCACATGAGGAAAGGGAAGGTAACGAGATATTTAATTAAATAAAAAGAAATACAAGCATTGTCCTGTTATTGTATATTTAAGTCGTGTTTATGGAATTATGTTATTCTTTTTTATTGTGGGTGTTACATGTGACGATTAAAAGTTCTCTGAACTAATAATTTTATTCTGCATGATAATCTCTGAAGGTTTGAAATATGATAGAAAAAATCATAATTTAAAAACTAGTTATCAAATGTTGAATCAAAGTTATAAATTAAACATCACATAAAGAAGTTTGATTAAATATTTAATAAATAATAAAATGGTGAGCAACATGAAAAATAAACTAGTACCAACCCTATCCCAAAGTCAAGATTATCAATAATGAGGACAACTCATGGTTTTCAATAATTGGTCCACAAGATTACCCATAAAACCCCAGCCATAGTTCGTACTACTTTTGCCTCAGTTGTCAGTACTTTTTTTTTCTCCCTTCTTTAAAACAATTGTAGGTTATAATTATTTAATTATTTCATATCTTTTATTAAGCTTTTTTTTTTTGCTTTAACCCTCTTGATTTTAATTTCCATTCAAATAATTCAGATGGGTCTTTTAAAAGAAAAATAAGCTTCAAACGGTTGTGTTTATTTGATATATTTGAATTTAATATCTTACAGAAAACTAAATTTATTGTCACATAAATCAACAAAATTTGATAAGTAGTTTAGGAAATGAATGTTACCAATAATTGGTATCAAAAACTAGTTTATGGTTCAATTTAGTGTTTTTTAATTTGATTAATTTATATAAGATCTCATGTTCAAACTTCCTTGTCCTAATTGTTCAACAGAAAATATAAGTTATTTATTGTAATTTTCTTATATCTTGCTCCCTGCAAATATCTACCATAAAACAACAAGGCCTGAGAGGGAGCTTTTGCTACAAGAATTTCGTGGGTTTGATTTGTGTTCTTGGTCAGCCCATAATTCAATCTTTTCGTTGACCAGGTTAACATGCTTTCTTGATTAATTTCAGGGCCTGAAAGCCCGCATCATTTTTTCTCATTTGGGCTTCCAGAATAACAATAAATGTAGACACACCTTTTGGTTAAGATTTTGTGATATCGGTCTTGTTGTCAGGGTAAATTTGATAAATTTGACAAAGTTTTTATAAATAGAATTAAAATAGATTATTATTTTTTTTTATTTTTTAATCAAAATAAAGTAATAAAGTAGTGTTTTTTTTACTTAAATAGATATAAACAGATAGTTTATCAAAATTTGTAAAAAATCCCTTGTTAACTTGTCATTTTTCTATTGCCAACACAAAGAGCATACTTGTTTTTTTTTCTATTGTTATTTGACTTAAATACCATCCTCGTCAATGTAAAATGTTGGTCTGTATAAAAGTTAAGCATCACGTTTAGTTCTCTAAATTTCTAAACTTAAATAATGTGAATTCATCACAATATATTATTTAATTACTAACATATCTTTGGTGTGATAACAATAAATAAAACTTTTAACTAAGCATTGCTATTAATATTGTGTATAAACAATTAATGAACATTCAACTTTGGCAACACACCATAAAGATCCAGCTAAGAAAAGATTTCATATGAGCCACAGTATTACCTCAGTTAATGAGAAAAAATAAATAAAAATAAAAACCACTATAGTCTACCTCAATCATCGTTGTCTGTTATTCCAAAACAGAGTCACCAAGGTTTGTTTGTTCCTCTCCCACTTGTCTTTCTCTTTATAAATATCATTATTTCAGGCAGTTTTCATCTTCCATCATCTTGACCATTGCTTATTTATTTATTCATGTTACTTTTTCTTCTTAAAATATATTTCCTTTTGAAAGGATTTCTCACAATCTTCCACAGTGATCTAATGGTATCGAAAATAACGCAATGAATATTGCGATATTTGGTCAATGTACTAGTACGCAGAGAAAGTAAATTATACTCGTTCCAAATTCAAATTATGATAAAAACGCTAACAAGTGACGAAGACCGTAAAGCACAGAGTGGTGTCAATTTATTATACCTGGGTTGAGTCATGTTTTATTGGTGTTGTATTTTGTTAATGATTCTCTTCGAAAGATCTAACCCATTCTTAATAAGAAAGAGAGTGCAGGTAACCACAGAAAATACACTGATACATACTTTTAATGGCAGAACAAGTTATCTGATAACATTGTTGTGATGTCTGCATTATAAGAAATCAATTTCATTTGACTATATATAGAAGTTTATTAATGTGTAACCTAATCTAATGTTTATTTGAAAATTGAAATGTTTACCAAAATATGAAACATTGACGTAGCTACCTTATTAAGCAGCAGCAAAAGCTTAAACTGAAAGTATGCATGGAAGGTATTGCAGCTTTGCAGTGACCTTGGATCACGTGACTAGGTAGCAGGGTTTACTTTACGTAAAATATTGCATGTGCGTCTCTGCAAACCGTAAACTATGTTATAAAGTTAGGAGACTTGAGTCGCAAGCCTTACCTTGCTTCTTTTTATACCCTCTTCTCACTCCAAGCCTTCACTTCAACCCTAACTTGGATCTCAAGCCTAAGATTATGCAATGCCACACCAATGTAACCATCTTCTTCCCTTTTGCGATTCCAACGTGGATCGCAAAGAAATCCAATTCTCATGATTCATTACCCAAAATTTTAGGCTTTAACATCTACAACTCATCATATCTTTTAGTTTACAAACACAACATCCTTGTACCATTCATATTGCTTGGATTAATTATTGCATGATAAATTGTATTTTTTTTCTTAATTTACTTTTGTTGCATAAATAATTTTATTTATGATTTCTACATTAATATTCTTTTTCTCTATTTCTAATTAAGTGTTGAAGATTGTTGGACTTTGAGACATGTCTCAAACTAATTTTTAAATTGATTTTATGATTAAAGTACTGTAATTTCGTGACGGCTATTTTAAAATTTATTTAATTATATGTTGGCTTAATCGACATTAAAGATAATAAATTAAAAAAAAATCCACAAACTCCATACTAAGAAAAATATAATGGATGAAAAAAATAAATGCGTATAAGTAAGATTATGGATGGAAGAAATGAGTATGAGGGAATAGTAGATGAGAAAAAAATGTGGATGAATGAGAAATAGGAGAAGAATATGGATGAAAAAGATGAGAATAAAAATGTAGATGAATGTATATAGATAAAAAAAAGATGAGTATGAATATAAGGAATATAAAAGTGAAAATGACGAGGCAGACAAAAAGATATGAGTGTGAGCAGATTTACAAATATAAATGAATAAAATAAATATGACGAGATTTATATAAAAAGCAAGAAAAAAAATTATAAATAAAGATATTTATTTATTTTAAATTTGGGTTATTAAATTAAAACTAATTTATAGTCCATATTTAATACGAAAAACACATTTAAATTCAGAATATGTGACTTAGCATCAACTTGATCCATGTTACAAAATATTAAAAATAAAAGAGGTTAATGTCCAATGAGTCTAGGACAATCTTATTTATTTTAGATTTTTTTTTATAATAAGCTCATTAAATGAATGCGTATAAGTAAAATATTAAGATTATTTTTTATTTTTTATTATTATTTAGTGTGAGTTTAGTCGATACTAACTTATTAAAAAACTTTAAATACTTCTCTATTATATATATATATATATATATATATATATATATATATATATATATTTTTTT
>Ga0209589_1004643_pt1 | contig 23606 bp, 10 predicted proteins | sample CowpeawhiteBW_FD_187525 | JGI IMG/M metagenome (GOLD analysis project Ga0209589, IMG submission 187525) | Root nodule microbial communities of legume samples collected from California USA - Cow pea white BW (SPAdes) (version 2) | ecosystem: Host-associated > Plants > Roots > Nodule | place: USA...
ATAAAAACTTGTAAAAGTAACCGTTAATTTTTAAAAATTTAATAAATAATTAAATTATAAAGGGTAAAGTTGGAATTATGAAATGTGGACACAAAAGAGGGAATCCCCTTTATATATAGTTATAGATATATATACCAAAAGGGCGGAATCTCCTTGTATAATAGTATAGATGTAACACTTTAAAATTAACATATCACTTATAATTTAAAATAATACATTAAATATGAAAACCAAATTCATATATTTATTAAATTTTCAAAATATAAAATAATATTTTAAAAATATCAATTTGGATAGACATTAAAAGATTAAAAAACTTATTTAACTACTGCAAACACATATTGTTTTCTCCCATGTGGTTCTCTGTCTTGTGATCCCATATGGTTCTGTCTTGTGAATGATTCAAAAGCCCAATTTGGCCCAAGCCAACATGTAAGGTTCAAGATTTTCTTCAACCTCAACGCAGTATCGTTCCTGACATTACACATTCTTTGTACAAAAATTTTATATTAGTTTTACAAAGAGGTTAACATTATTGTTTTATTTTATGATTTAATAATTAATATGTCCCATTTATGACTAAAGATCATCTGTTCATTGATTTTAGTTTAATTACTCATAGTTTTCACTTTGATAGAAATGTATTAATTTAGTTCTCATTTTTAAAAGGTTTTGATTGTGTCACAATTTTTGAAGAAGTGTCTCAATTAGATTTTTTTAAGGACAAAATTTCTAACACCGTTGTTGGCGTGTCACATGCCACATATCAATCTATGATTTTTTAATTTTTATTTAATTTCTTCTTCTTTTTTTGCAAAAAATTGTGTCGTCACATGTTAGGTCTCTGGTGTAACATGTGACACTGTCAATACCACATGGTAAGGCAGTGCCACATGATAAGAGAATGTCCCGTGTCAGTGTCATTATAAGTGTTAGTGTCATTGTAATTGTCATTGTATTGGTTTCAATTTAGTCCATATATATGTTTCTTTGATTCAATTTAGTCTATGTTTATGTCTTTTTTTAATTTAATTTTATCCCAATTTTTTTTTGTTCAAAATAGAGTAATATTGTCTCTCTCCATTTTAAAGCCAAATTTATTATTTGTATAAATATTATACTAATATATTTTTTTTATTAAAAATGACTTTTTAACATATTACATTATTGTATCTTATTAACTCATGTTTTGTTAATCACAAGTGTTCAAATTGGTGTTCCTTACTCAATGATTTGGTTCAAACTATTTTAGCATATGAGAAGAGTATAAATTTGTTCAATTTATCAGATTCTAAGTTTCCCAATCAACCTAAAATTCAACTAGATCAGACAAGCATCAAGTTAAGCACACACCACACTAAATCATACATGTCAGTTCATATTCATCAGACAATTTCAACATTTCATCATGCACCAAAATCAATTTTATACATTCATACATATAGTTACTAGCTTCAAGAACACTAAAACACCTTTAACTCCACAATATACTCTATCTACATATAAAAACATCACAAGAACGATCAGGACATACTAATATGATCACTGATCAGCAGATATTCATATAGAAGACTAAAAAGATACATGCAAGAGGAAAAAGCCTCACATGCAATAAAAAAACAGAAGATACAACAGATACTCAATACTGATTGCCGCGCGAATCACTCCTGTGGTCTTATATCTTCAATCAAGTGAAAAGAGAACGAGAATTCCTTAAGAAAAGCTAAAGAACTCTAGACAAGCTCAAGAACTCTAGAGAAGTAGTTTCTAGAAATGATGTGTTTTAAAATAATAAAAGTCCTTTAGAGCAAAACTATTTATATTAAAAAAATTTAATATTAAAATAATTGAGTCTCATATTTTTAAACCACTATTTTTTAAAATGTAATTTTTTAGAGTTTACATGTCACCTTTTATTAATTATATTTCCTTTATTTAATGAGTTTTTTATTATAGTTATTTCTATTAGTATTTATTAGACACCCTTCACATTTCTTATAAATTATGTATTTATTTTACTTTGGTTGTAACTAAATTCATCTATATTTCTACTAAATAAATATACTTGGATTTATTTATCATTCATATCTTATTATTTTTAATTAGTTTTGAGCAGTAGGACTTCTTCACACATACAATAAGAATCTTTCAAAATAGATTAGATTCTTATTTATTACTACACAATTCCTTAATCTTAAATATAAAACATTCTTTAATCTTGAAAATAAAACATTTTAAGAGTAGGCTAGTACAATCACTATAAATATTATTATTGAAGAAACACAATTATACTACAAAGGATGGAACCACTCTGAAGATTATTAAGATAAATTTATCTTCTTCTATTAATTAACCTTATCATGCTTAACCAATGAGGATCGAGAGAAAAATAAAAACTGAGGATTATTTACTGTGCTCTTGAGCTTAGTAAGCTAGTCACTGAAGCATTAAGTTTCCCAGTTACAACTTACAAGCACAGGTTTTTTGAAAAGAAAGTTGGAAGTTTCTGAATTTTATTTTGTGGCGTAATAAATAATATGGATTGAAGGATGAGAGATGAAAGAGAAAAGATTTGAGTGGGCCATTAAGATACAACTTGTCGGTTATGATAGGTTAGAGTGGATTTGTTAACTGGAATACACTGAATCACATATCCTAATATTAAAATGCACTAAGATTCATGATGGAATAAGAATATGATTTGTTTTATGCATTAAATATTAAAAGCCATTTTCACCACTTAATAAACAGACTGTGAACTAAACCCTCCGAATTCATCGCTCTGTTCCTTACTATTCGCATGTCACTTCTGACCTTCCAATATCCCAATATCCAAATCTAACAACACTTTTTTTTTTTCATAAACAATCCCTAAAACTATAACTTGCAGATAAGAAAAAAAAACACTGCTACCAGGACCACTTCAGTTTACTGTTCAGTGGAAGGTGAAGCAGTAATGGTTTATCTCTATTATTTAAGATATTTTAACTATTTTTTAGTTACTTTAAAAATATTCTTTACTAAGTTTAGATTCTATTTTTATTTATTCGAGTTCTTAATGAAAGATATCTTTGGGCGTGTATGATAAAATTAAACATGTTATTTGAATAAACAAAAAGACTATATTTGTTCACTGGTGTTGCTATCATGCAATAATTAGTAGAAGATGAAGGTGTTAATGTAATGTATGATGTTGATACTAAAGTTAATGTTGTCGTTAAGGAGGTTTGAGAAACCCTTAATTTGCTGTTTTGTTTTTTCTGGTACCTTCACTTCCTCTCTGGCTCTTTCTCTCTTTCTTACTACCCAGAGTCCAATTTTACGAGAAAAGGATCCTTTTGGTGGCTAGGATTGGGATATTAAGAACACCTATTTTCGCTCTTATCCTCTCCCCTTCTGTCGCACTTCCCTACCTTTCAATGGATTTTCGCAATCCATTTCCACCCTCTATTCCTATCTCTTTCTTACCTTCTGCAACTTCTCTAAGGTACTCTTCTATTCTTCATTCTTCTTCATGCATTTATAACACTTTTTATTGTTGTTTTTCTTTACAATTCTTTATTTAGTGCGGGTTTGCAGTTAGCATGAGTGTTTCATTGCGGTGTGGGGGGCCAAAAATGTCTTCACGATTCCCAGAGACCATTTTTTTTTTCTCTGTCGGTTATGAAACTTAGGTTTGCCAATATAAGGTGGTTTTCCTTTCAATATGGGTTATGAGAAGGGTGAATGTTTTGTTTGCCTTTTGTTCGGGGGAAAGGGGAATCGATTTGAATGATTCCTCGTAGATTCTTACCCAACAGTTTGATTCCAAGTTTCTAATTTCGTTCCTTTATGGTTTATTGCCCGGGTTTAGTAGCGGATTATTAATTGCTGTTTGAAACTTAAAATCATCACTTGTAAAGGAATGTCATGATAAACCATAGAAGTCTGAAATCTTTGTGATAGATAGGTTTAATTATTTTGTAATTTATTAGCATTGGTGATATAAGGGGAAGAGTTAGGTCATTTGTTTCAATTTTGGCCGCATTATTGTGTTAATTCTCTTGCCAAACTTCTTGTTCAAAAACTGTTCGCTAAAAGTCGAAACTAGTTGGTATCCATTCTGAGATTTCTTTTTCATGATAAAAGTCTGCACTTTTCTACGCATACCGAATATCCTTTGTTCACATCTGGTTGGTGTCTATTGAAATGTGACTTCAATGTGAGAATACTTAACTGTTTGGAAATTTTGGTATCTCCTATTGACAAAAACTACAACATCTTTTTTGGAAAATCCCCTGTTTAGCTGCAATTGTATTTTTGCTATACTTTACCGTGCACTATGTCTATGCTAAGAAATTCACTTTCCTTGGTAAAAAATTTCGAGAGTTTTCATCATTTTTGTGAGGACTTATGCTGCACTTTTTTCTTAACCTTAGTATTCATTTATCTCATGAATTGTAGGATATGATCACTTTTGGTTGCTGTTTCTGATCCCTTACGTTGAAAACTGCTGCAGGCGAACATGATATTTCTGAATTTGATTGTCAAACTGGGGAAATCAATTAGAACATTCAATGTTTCCCCTTCATGTGCAAGGCTTGGTTCCTCGACCTCGCCTCATTTCTAGGAGAAAACCTCCCCTGTTCTTTTGTTTGTTACTTCTATTTCTGGTGCCAATTTTTCTGTTTGGAATTTTTGTCCATGGCCAGAAGATTTCCTATTTCTTCCGTCCCCTTTGGGACAACCCCCCTGATCCTTTCAAACGTATACCTCACTATTATGCGGAAAATGTCTCAATGGACCACCTTTGCAATCTTCATGGTTGGTCCCTTCGCTCCGAGCCTCGCCGCATTTTTGATGCTGTCATTTTCAGCAATGAGTTAGACCTGCTAGAGATCAGATGGCGCGAACTTTTTCCCTATGTATCAAAATTTGTGATCCTTGAGTCCAATACAACGTTTACAGGCATTCCAAAGAAACTCTTCTTTGCCTCCAATCTTCCAAGATTTGCCTTTGCCATGCACAAGACTCTCCATGACATATATCCAGGCAGAGTTGCAGTCCCTGGAACACGTGAGGACCCATTCATGCTTGAATCGAAACAACGTGGGGCGATGAACTCATTGTTACACCGTGCAGGCATTTCCTACGGTGATATTCTTCTCATGTCAGATACAGATGAGATTCCAAGTCCTCATACTTTGAAGCTACTTCAGTGGTGTGAAGGGATTCCTCCCATAATGCATCTTGAGCTCAGGCATTACATGTACTCGTTTGAGTTTCCGGTGGACTACAGCAGCTGGCGTTCTACCGCCCACGTCTTTGGTCCCCGGACACAATACCGCCACTCACGGCAGACAGACTTAATCTTCTCCGATGCAGGATGGCACTGCAGCTTCTGTTTTCGGTATATTTCGGAGTTTGTGTTCAAGATGACTGCTTATAGCCATGCAGACCGTGTGAAACGGAAGTCTTTCTTAAGTCATTCAAGAATTCAGAACAACATTTGCAAGGGAGATGACCTTTTTGATATGCTCCCTGAGGAATACTCTTTCCAGGAGTTGATTAAAAAGATGGGGTCTATACCCCGTTCAGCTTCTGCAGTTCATCTTCCTGCATACTTGATAGAGAATGCAGATAAATTTAAGTTCCTTCTTCCTGGAGGTTGCTTAAGACCACCAGAATAAATGCTCCTTTCATCAAAGTAACATGTGTATATATATATATATATATATATATATATATATATATATATATACATATTTACTACCTACTTTTCCGGCAGACTTCAGCTTTAAATTTGGTAGGATACCTTAGACAGCACCAACATTCCTACTTTTATCATTGTTCTTGAAAGTTAAGCAGAGCACTGGAGAATTCTGTAGCTGTAGAAACTCTTACTACACATTTTGTTGCTGTAGAAATTCATCCTGCTCGTTTACCATTTTGGTAATGCAGAAAATGCCTTTGTTAAGTGCAGGAGAGAACTAGGAACTCGGTTAAAAGTGCAGAGAGCTTCAACAGACATAAATGGTGATAAAAGAGAAATAATACTTTTGTGATGTTTTTGCATGTGTTTCCTTATTCAAGTGGTTTCTTTGAACAAATGGAACTTAAATAAATTTCACCAGTCGTTATTGCTTTAAGAGGTTGACTAAAGAGAACTTTTATTTTTATGTTTTTACCATTTTGATACATAGCAGAGGATACAGTTATTGATTGCAACCTTTATTTTCTTTGTCAAGAAATAGTTGCTAAATATGATATTATGAATGCCACAAATTCAGTATTTTTATGAATAGTCCTTGTAAGAACAGCAATTATCCAAAGAAGAAATTGGACTACAGAACCATATAACACTGTTTTTGGCGATGATATTACCCTTCTTTGGTTGCCATAAGGAGAATGAAACAGACTAACATATGATATTCTCTCTTTCCATATTTGATGCATTTCAGATGTAAAAGAATAACAAGAAAAGTATATTTAATACGTAAGTGAATCTTACAGTTGACTTTTTCTGTTCATGGAATCATTTCCCTACACCAGAAACAGTGAGTTGATTGAGGGACAGAGTAAGTAGGTGAGTATTGTCTCTGAGAAGAAACTAATATTCACATAAATTAATCTGAAGTTGTCTAAAATAAATGGAATTTATTTTCACATGATATTGAGGATAAATTTATAACCCATGCATTACGAGAAAAATATTTTATCACCACTAGCTCTCAACAAATTCATTTATGATGATGGCAAAACTTTGGGTATGAGTTGAAACATTCTTCTTGTTTGTTGGTTGATTGATATGCAAAAGAAATAATTGAAGAGTACAAAAAAACAATAGAAAAAGCATTTACAAAATGTTTTGAAAGATGGGGATGAAAAATAAATATATAGACTTAATTTGTTCCCATTAGTGACAAGGTTTTTAGGTTTTGGGTGCAACTTCCTTCCTTCATCATGTAATAAAACAAAAATGGATGTCCTTCATCTTCAAATTTCAAAACCCATGATAATATTAATGCTGTACTTTTATAAATTGATAATTTTGCTTTCACCTTCTATATATTAAAACCAAGAATATAATAAAAAACATCTAAACACATAAGAATAAAATTTAAATTGTAATAAATAAAAATAATTTAAGATTTTTTTAAATATCAAAATTAACCGTACATCCGTTAATTCTTGTGTTGGGCCCATTATGGATTCCATCTATGGTAACTATTTACTTCAGTCATTTGGATAGTTATGAATTATTACGTCGAATGTTGTCTTTAACCTAATATTGTACCAATGAACTAAAGACTTATTACTTAAAATGCGATTTGATTTAAAGATTACCATGACTCTTTTTAGTAATCAATTCTTTGTTTAAAAAAATTATTAAATAAAATATAAAGTACATGATAAATAAGACTTTGTCCGAAGTGTTAAATTATAGCTTGGTTTAAATTACAAACAAAAGGTGAAAATAATAAGTGCTTTAAAATACAACAGGAAAATTAAAATTAACCAATGTACACCTCTGTTAAATTTTAAATGTTTTGGTTTTTTAAAAGTTGAAGTTGAAACTTTTTGTTCAATTTTTTTCTTTTTCAAATATTTTAATTGGCTCCTTTTAATTTACCTACTCTCAAAGGGAAAAATGTTGTCCATTGTTTTACAAGTTCAAAATTATTAAATATACTTAATTATAGATTATTCTATATGCTTGTCATAAACAAAATAAAAGGAAAAAAAAACATTAGGGCTTAAAAATAATTTCAATATAAATAAATATGAGAATTATATTTGTATGCAAGATAAAAAGAAAAACATTATTAAGAATTAACAAAGCAATGCGAGAAATAGTAGAATACAATGGATGGCAACCTAAAGAAAGAAAAAGTAACTAAAACAAAAAATCAAAATTATTGAAAGGCATGGTAACAATATAGGAAACTGCAGTGGGTTGATGTGTCGAAGGCAAACAATGTGGGACTGATGTCGTGGTGTTAGGCCCCTCTGCAACCTTCTCTCTATAGATATCAATCTGGATCTCTGGATTTTGTTCGATGCTGTTTTTTCATTTACATCTCGTGATGCTTCATTATACTAAATATCTTTTTATACATTAAATATATATATATAATTTTTAAACTTTATTTATAAAATTAAAATTTATTAATGATATAATTTAATTTTAAAACTTTAAACAATATTAATATAATTATTTTAATTTAATGACATTTAAATGTTACTGCATATAAATATTTGAACTAAAATGCGAAATAGTGTATAAATTACAGCTTGTCAGTCTAAAACTCATTTTGACATGTTAAAAAATTGAACTCAATTAAATTAAAAAAAAATAATTCATTACTTTTTAAAAATCAAATTATATCTTTGAAATAGAAATCAATTTCATTTTCGCATTACAAGACAAAAAAACATAATAAATTAACCCCTTTAGTATGCTTAAAATATTAAATAACTATAATGCTTGCTTAACTATAATTAATATATATATATATATATATATATATATATATATATATATAAACACGTCAAGTTTAATAAAATAAAGAATATATTATTTTCAGAATTACTTGTAATAAGTATTAACCAATTATATTAAAAGGGTAAGACATTATCTGTGAATAGAATAAATTAAACTCACATTATGATATTTTGTAAGGAAATAGATATTTATTATTTTTATATAGGATGATGTAAATTTATTGGCAAACACGAAAAATATCCTGTATAGTTAAAGTAAAATTAGTGAATTTAATTTAAGCGCAGATCTTGTTCAGTGAACTTTTATTATGAGTAAAATATAGGAAGAAACAAATAAGTCTTTTGTAATTAGAAGTTAGTTTTAGAAAATTTAAAGAAGGGACTTTTCCATAAATATACGAGTTGATTTTACTTTGTCACGAAAAGTTTATTTATTATACAATTTAGTTTATTTCTCAATACTATTTGTTAAATATTTGTACAGCGGGACCGACATATAGGAGGCAGACGCTCCTGCTTGGCTTCTTGCGGCAGTCGGCTGCCTATTTACTTCTCTTACGATAAAAACAAAAATAAGACAATGTTTGTCTTTTACATATAAAATTACAATATTTTATTGAATAGTTTTTTTTACTCAAAACTTGACTGTTTTATAATTAAATTTTACAAAATAATTATGTATTTATTAACAAATAACTAACACAACAAGATATTTATGTCAGTATTTTTATCTTCTTATGTTAGAGATATATGTCTGATTTAATTCTAGGGTAGATAATTTAAGATGTACAAAACTACACGGTGTAAATTTACATTAAATTTATACAAGTTGTATGACCTAAATTTATATTAAACTTGGTATTATCCGACGTAAACACGTCTATAACTTTGACATAAAAGCACGATATTATATTGATTCATATCAAGTTGAATAAAAAAGTCTTCAACCAATAAAAAAATTTATATGAAAATTAATATTTCAGTTTAATATGTTACATATTAAATGAAACTAAAGTAAAAGAAAAAATTTGTGAATAAAAAAATCAAAATTAGAGAAGAAGTCAGGTCATATCGAAAGAAGATTGAGATATATAGATTTAAGGGTACTAAATACCTTTAAGAACTAAGTACTGTTAAATTTATTTAACTTAATTTCTTTTAGAAGTGACGTAATCTCTCTTCTAATTTTTCTTCCACTTTAAAGAGAATTCTTTCTTTGAAATGGAACATCTCAGACATAAACAAGTTCATAAATATTTATTTTAATGTTTTTATTTTTTCTGGTATAAATGAATAAGGTGAGAATCAATGTTTGATTTCAATTTTAAACGTTATGAAAGAAAAAAAAAAAGAAAACACAAACCTTTTTTATTAACATGTTTTTAGAAGCAAGGATCCCAAACAATATTTAGAAGCAAAAATCTCAAATAATATCAACGTATTTCTACAGACAAACATCACAAACAAAACAAAAAAGACATTTATGCAAATCCATGACTTAGTTTTCCCAATAGATAGTCACGATAACTAATGAAAGAAAGAAAGATTAACATACAAACCTCAACGGCGAAACAAATACAACAAGGACGCAAAATTGAATCTCCAAACCATCACCATTTTTTTGCTGGAGATCAAACCCCTACTCATGAGCGTTTTTGTTGTTTTCAAGTCAAACAAAAAGGTGTTCTGATATACAGAAAAGTATTTCAAACAAAAAAGTGTTCAACATAAAAGATGTTATTTATGTTGGACACTGTAGAATTAGGTAAAATGAATTATTTTACATCAAACAAAATATGTGTAATGTAATCGTTTAATTTTATTTACAAAATTGCAATCACATTTCTTTTACATTGACTTCCTCGCTAACAAACAAACAAACGTAAATCATGTAACATAAATGTTTTTCTTTTGTTAATAGATGAACTCAAATTGTAAAATCGCATGACTCAGTTTATTGAACCACCACATTGGGACCTATTTAAACTTATATACAACTTTCTTTAGACAACCCACTTGATCTTTTTAGAAGAACTGAAACCAAAAGGTTGTATTATGTACATAGCCTCTTTAACATCCCCATATTTTAAATGTTTACAAAAAATTATAAATTAAAAGTATTATAAATAATATATAAACAGTGACAAAATTTATATTTATCATTATTAATTGCATTTTTGAAAAATAAAAATAATGTTAACTTATTAAAAACAAATCTTAGATTTAAATCTAAAATAGTACAAAATTAATATTTATTATTTCTAGTATAGATATACATGTAGATTTTCTATTAAATATAATAATGAATTTATGATACATTATTATTGATACAACTATTTAAAATTTGCAATAATTCATAATTTAATATTAATTTATAAATATTTAATAAATTTATATTAGTTATATTCTTTTAATAAGAAAAGTAATTTTATTTAAACGTTTTTTAGTAAATGTTTATGACATGTATATTTTAATTTTTTAAAATAATTATTGTGACAAATTTTTAACTTTTTCACTTTTATAAATTATATTTGCAATAAATAAAAAATTAGTTACATGGGTATAGATAATGATAAAGTATATTTATTACTAAACATTTATCACATAAACACGTTGTACTGAAGTAAAATATTATTAAAAAGTAAGTTTTATTTTTCTTCTGTAGATAATTGTGCTTTTAACGACTTTTATTCTGTATTTTTTATATTTTAATAAAAGAAACAATAGTTTCATTCATTTACTTGATTTTTCTAAATTAAAATAAATATATTAAAAACAGTTTGGTTGTCCCCCACATTAGTCTGTCTAGAAGGCTGGAAGATGGACAGAGTCACCATAGCTTCAAAATTGAGCGGTGCTGTTATGTACGATATCTTAGGTGGTTCACAAATATAAAATTAAGTACATTTCATTTAAAAAAATAAAACATTCAAGTTACATTATCTATTACATTATTTAAGCAGGATCATTAAAATATGAATGTTGAATGGTATTTATTCAAATTAATACATTATTAACCTATATCATAAAATTGAATTACTAAAATTGGGAGATAGGGGTAGTAGTGACAAACGTGAATGTGAGTGACAACAACATAACAAGGAGTGACAGCAACGTTGAACTATGCTATAAGTTCTGGTGGCGTAGTAGAAAACATTAAAGATAATGAAACAAGACAAAATAGTTGATTTAAAAATGATGTCAAAGTTTATGTGTGTAAGATTATATATATATATATATATATATATATATATATATATATATATATATATATATATATATATATATATATATATATATATATAATCTCTCAACACCAACAACCATTACATGAAAAATATAAACTCATCAATGTATTAGTTAGTAATCGAAGAAATTAAGAAATATGATAAATATTTGTTAATAATTAGAGTTTAAGATTTTACGCTAAGTAGAATGAAAAAAAAAATGAAACTAGAAAATGACAAAAACTCATTAATTTATTGTTTTAATTAAAATTTTGTATGTAAGTTGAATTTATATGTAATTAATGTTGAGTAGTGAAGGCTAGATTGAAAAGAGGCATGTGATAAAAGAAGGTAAGAAAGAGATTAGTATTTTGGAAAAAAAGGATGAGGTAGGTTGTGGAGAAGGCAATGAGTTAAGTATGTTTGTTAAAAGTGGAGAGAGGCAAAGAGGAGATTGGTTGAAGGTAGAGTGTGAGATAAAGGAAAGAAAAGAGAGTGGTGGGAGTGGTCCATGAAGGAACCAGGAAAACTCATAGAAAGCGACGTGTGTTGGTGAAGACACATATCAATTAAGTTCCTACCTTTCAAACCATGGGTCCCTTCCCAACCAAATTAATGCTTTCTTTCTTTGATGCTAAAGTAGCAAAGTACATCACTTCCCCCTATACTATATTCTTATTTTTGCCTCTTAACTAACCCATTTTCTTATCAAATTCATCTTTTCAAACCACATTTACTCCTCCCACCTTTTCAAATCAACCTATTCATTACATATTTCACGGACACAACTTATTCTGCATATTTCAAATATTACAATATTTCATATTCAAATACATCTTATCTTACAAAATTCTGTAAAGTTTAATTAAATTTTAAATTTATTTTGTAATATATGATATCATCTTAATAAAATTCGTTAATAGTTATCTACGTTGTTTTATTCATTACTGAAATTTTATGGTACCATTTATTAATATCTAGTTTTAAATACAAATTTTTTTTATCTTTTATATACGTTTTATAAAATTGAATTAAGTTTAATATTAAGTACTTTGATAAAATACACATAAAATAGGGGGAATTATTAGTAAATGGATTATAAAAGAAGAATATTTACGTTGGAATATTGAAGGTCTAAAAAGGAGTAGTGTACTGTAACTTAGCAATTCTGAGTTTCTGACTCTTGATGCTGTCCAGGTGCCAGGAAGGAGGATACCATCAATCCGTATTTATTCCCATAAAGACGACAAGTGGCACTTTATCATCCATATTAACATCAATCACGTGGAGCGTCAACAACAAACTCATAATAATAATAAATATATAAATAATTTCATAAAATTACCTATAATACGAAAAATAAAGAGGAGATATTTATGCAAAAGAAAATTGTGATTAAGAAAAGGAAAAAATAAAACAGAATTAAATAATAATAAAAAAAAGTGGAGAGAAAGTCGCACTTATATTTATTATGATGGGGAGCTTTACATGTGAATGGCACTCCTTCTTTCTAGATAAATACAAAAGCGACTTGATTGGAACCGTTTAAAATGTCTTGCGTCACAGTGAATCGACGTGCGTTTTTTTCCTCACACGAGATAATCATTTTTCACTTCACACGCTTCCTTGCAATATATCGCCAGCGGTACAAGAAGCGGCGATAATTTAAGTGTGACTTTTCTTGCTTTTGTTTTCTTCGTTTCGCTCTCTCTACCACTTTATCCAAATTAAATAGACGTCTGTCACACGCATGTATAAATAAATAAACAAATAAAAAAAGAAACCATTGATGTGAAATGAACAATTGGTGTCGGATTCTTACGTGCGCGATTAGAGTTCAAGGGTTACTCGCGATGTTTGTGTGCGTGCGTGTTGTTAATGTTTTGGTAACTCCAAGGGTCTTTATTATGGTTGCTGGTGGGGTCCACTTTTAACATGGTTTATATTCCATCCTTTGATTTCCCTCTACCGTTCAATCTTTGTTATGCTTTTCCTAGAATGCATGCCATTCTTAAAACAGTTTTACACTTTTTCAATATAAGCATGTTTCTTTAGATGAATCAAAAATACCAAAATCAAACAGTTTTATCTTAAAGTTATTAGAGATGCTACCTCCGGTTTATAAATTCTTATCACATGGAAAATTATGCTATCCGAATATATATATATATATATATATATATATATATATATTATATATATATATATATATATATATATATATATATATATTATATAGATATATATATTATGAGAGGTTGTTGAAAGTTAGGGTAAGATAATTTCATAAATTTCATATTACAAGTCAGTTCTGTGAGGTTGAATTAGATTTTAAATTCATTTATGATGCAGATATAATTTTTTTTAGATATATTAATGGTTGAATTTACTATATTCCCCTTTTAAGAGAGACTTTTTATATACTTAATTGTGACAATCTAGCAGTAAAATACTTATTCATTTTGGATAAATTAATATATGTGTTGTTCTATTAACAATAATAATTGCATTTATTGAAAGTAAATTATTTCTTAAATTACGAGTGGTGTCTGTCAGTAACTATAATTTATGTAATCCCTATTTAAATACTTTATTTCTATAGATTTTTTTTGGTATTTTTATAGGTACAATGAGGACTTGCTTTTAGGAGTAATAGGAATTAAATTTTAAAAGTTAATTAAAAAGCAAGAATTTTTATATAATCATAACATTTTTTAAATTTTTATAAATTACTACTCCGAAAATTTTAAATTTTCTTAATTTTCTCATTGCATTTTCTTAACAATCACTTACCTTTATTATTTTCCAAAACTATGACTTAGGAAATAACAAATAATAAATCTATAGTAACCAAAACAAATTTTCTTCAAGTTAAGTATTTTTTTTTTCTTCTAGATTTCAAACTCTCTTTTTCTTTGTTTTTCTGTATGGGTATTAAATCTGTAAAGTAGTTAAATAATAATAAAAACCAAAGAGATTGATTTGAAAACTTTGAAAACCTGCACCCTTCTAGTATATCTTTTTCCCTTTAGCATCTCTTTACATAACCTATCCTAGTCATCTTTCTTTCTCCTAAATTTACCTTTAAACACGATACATATCAATAACATATTTAAGTTACGAAAAAAATAAGGAATATTTTGAATCGATCAAAATATTAAATAGAGTAAGTTTTGATTTACTCTATTAAATTTTTTTCCTTTAGTTTTTATAATATTTTAGTCATCAAGTTTAATAGAGATGATTGAGAAAAGTAATTCTTTTGACTTAATTTATCTTATATTTGGCTTTGTTGAAATATTTTGTAATAAGTCTTTGATTGAGAGTGGTTCAATTTATTAAGTAGTAAAATTTTAGTTTTGGACAAGTTATTTTGAAGGGAAGCTAGTTAAGATTCTAAAATACTATTATTTAAAGTTATATATAGTAACATTGAAACGACTATGACGAGACTTTGTGGATTTCATTAAACTACTTGATTTTTGCTTTGGATATTGTTTGTTGCTTATTTATGTTAGTATGAGTGATTTGATTTTCTTTATTTTGTGATGATGAAGAGGAGAGTTGTGAAAGAGGTGTGGAATTGAACTTTGATGGCATGAGTGTTGGGTTGTTCTGTTGAGATAATTTTCCTTGTGTTGATCTTGAGTATTTGGGGTGCAACTTTTATAAAGAAATGGGACTAGATAAAAAGGGTGGTTCATGTTTAGTGTGTTTAAATTGGTGCTTTGGTGTATCTGAGACATTCTTAAAAATAGTAAGTTTATATGATAGAAGGAAATCTTAAAATAATTTAGATATACTAGTGGACCAATTCTCGTACGCATTACTACTATGAGATTTTTGCAATAATGCTAGGAAAAACCATAAAATTGTTGGGCGCTACCCTAAAAATGGATTCCAAAGAGCTTCAGGGATTTGGATCATTGAACGCCATCTAAATATTGTTGGACACATTTCGAAAAATGGATTATAGAGAGCCTTAGGGGCTATGGCACCAACGCCAATTAGCCATCATTGGGGGCACGAGGGAAGGGTGTTTGGTGAGAGTATAATTGTAGGGTGAATGCTTATCCAAAGAGCATATGGGCATAAATAGTTGGACGCCCTATATGTGGTGTTGGGCGCGACTTGGAATTTTAGTTTTAGGGAGCCTTATCATATTTTCGTTGGGTGAGGATTCGAGAAAATCTTTTGTTTTCGGTGTGTTTTAAATTGATTTGAAGTGATAAAAATATAATATGAATTTTTGTGTGAGTGTTGTGTATGCAATGACTCCTACAGAGTGAGTATTATTTTGATTTTGATGTGATGTGATGATAGATAGTGTATTGAGAGAGATTTCGTGTGCAGATTATCTTGGCTTTGTTAGTATCATACTTAAGTAGAGGATGATTTCTAGTGATAAGAGTCGAATGAGGTTTCTATACTCTAGAATTCAATATGAAAAAGGACTAGACCTTGCAGACGTAGAAATTTACCTTGGTCATGTTCATGATGAGATTGTGGATTCTAATATTTAAATCTATAGTTATAGTTTTTGAGAGGCGGAAAAAAGACATGACAAATGTAGGGTTTCTAAGTCACTCGATACACTTAGCTTCCAAAGTGCTATGAAGATGTTATAATAATTTGGACATTGATTTTTGTTATTCAAACCTTTATGATAATATTATTGTAAGAAGTATTGATAATCTTCACTAGCTTACCCTTCATTTCTTTTTGTGATGTTTTGAAATTCACCTACTATGATTGTATACATATTAATCGTGAGAAAAAGACTAGATCTTATATGAGTTGTACTTTTACCTATCTTTTTTGTCCATGATCGAATCAAAATCTTTCTTGCACTATTCTCCTATGTTTTAAAAGTATTTAATGTTTCTTTTATAAGTGGATTATTGTTGAATTTCATTGAATATTACCGGTAATGATGATATTAGGTAGGTGATAATTGATTTAATTGAGGTGTGTAGTGTGTGTTAAATAGGGAATTCATTAATAAAAGAGATATTCACATTTTATTAATATTAAAATCATGTAAGAAACAAAGACATTAGAAATGAGAAGTTAACGAAAGTTTCTACATTTAGTGGGTAGATTTTGAAAAGACTACTTTATTCTTATGAACTACTATGAATGTTTCTCATCTTGAGTCAAATATGATAAAAGTGGTCAATATTTGTTTTTCATAATTTGTGTGTCCATAAATTTACTCAATTCTTGAATAAAGAATAAAAACGTGAAATTTATGTGATTGTGTTATTTTATATATGACGAGATTTGTAAAGAGATGTGTTATTATATTGATATTTGTTTTATTTTTTTGTAATTTTAAATTAAATTTTATAAATATTTCTTTTATATATATAGGTTTATAATTGTGACTGTGGGTTGACATATGAGCCAACAATATTATATATTTTATGTATAGTCAATCAACTTAATTCATGTCGGAAAATCATGCACTAAAATAATAACCTCTTCAAGCAGAAACAAACCCAAAACAAAAGCAAAAAAATAAATAAAAGTACACAAGAAATTTGACATGGTTCAACACCTCAAAAACTACATCTGCAAACCTTTCAATGACACACAATTATCCAAATCCCTCATACACACAAAAGACCTATTGAGTTGTAGTGACAACTTCAAAACCAACTGTTTATTTTTATAGTATTTTTCTGCTACTCTTTTCTTCATATTACTCGATATGGGACTTTGGTGAATACCCACTTTAAAACTAATAATTCACCGATTAAATTTTGATTTTAGTGTAACTTTTAAAATAATTGCTAGACAAAATTATATATGATTATGGGATTATTCTGATTAAAAATCATGTTTTAAGTTTCTTTTTAAACATTAATTAATTAGTGGTATACATGGTATGGTTTCTCTAACAACATATGTATGTTAAACATTCATAAATTAATAACGTTTGTAAAATAATTTGTTTTCTAAATTAGACTATACTTTACAAAATTAATAATTTAAAAAAAAACAAAGAAATACACTAACTTATAGAAATATCCTTATTTATATTTGTAGTATCGTCAATATAAAAAATTAACAATTCTTTCAAATTTCAAACATAACCAGAGTAATGTAGTAAAATGTGAATTTATTTCATCTATTTTTTATCGACGTATAAATCTAAATAGTTGTATTTCTAACTTTTTCTGGTTGCATCTTCCTTACAAAAATTATCGTTACATTTTAAAAAATTGGTGACGTGTTCGTGAACTACAACAACAACAGAACACCGTAGAAAGTTGTCGCTCCTATAAGTGCTATCTTTTGCATGATTGATATTAAAAGTAACCAATTATTCTTAATCCCTTCGTTAAAAGTAACGCTATAATTTTTCCAAGCTTTCCAAATATGAACATTTGTCAATTTTGGGTCTTCGTACCGATCTTGAAGAAATTGAAAAGAAATAATGCTGTAGTACTTTAAAAATTTATATAAAAAAAAATAGAGGTGTAAAAACGGGTAATCTGATCCGACCCCGCTGTTGACTTACCACGGATTGATCATTTAGTGAATCAACCCAACCCGACTCACTTATTAACGAGTCAAAAATATTCAAATCCGGCCCGACCTACCGCGGGTTGGTAGATTAAACGAGTTGATTCACATACTCACTTAATTAAAAAAATATATAATTTTTTTATTTATTTTTCGGTCAAAACTAAATTTTAATTAAAATATAAATAAACTTTAACACAATCCAAATACAATCCAAAATCACAAAAATACAAATTATTTATGTTTTGGCTAAAAAAAAAACTTAACATGACTCAAATGCAAAGTCCAACTTAACAAAAAACAATTGTACAACCTTTTATTTGCGGATTAACTCACCACATGTTCAACCCGAGTGAGCCGGATAAAAAATTAATTCGTATTAAATTTGTAAAAAAATTTCAACATAACTCACCCAAATTCATGATGAACCAGATTGACTCACAGATTCCAACTCATTTTCGCAATTGTAAAACAAATACATTTCTTCCAGCCCTTCTCAGATGATAATGTTTTTAATTCATTACTCGGGAATCTTTATGACCCTAAATAACTTTTTTTTTTATTGGTAATAATATGTTAAAAGAGGACACTAACACTTTCTAAAGTGTGCGCTATAAAGAAATCTATCGTTTTCTCAATATAGACTAAAAAACTAGTGATCATTAGTGCTCGACTATATTCACTACTAAATTTTTATATTTTGTAAGACTTTCCTCATAAATTTCAAAAGAAATTTAAAAAACAATTGTATATTTTCATGTAACTTCTATTAAAATTAACGAAATTTTTGTAAACAAAATTTCAAAAAATAGAATTCTTTAGTGATTCCTGACTAACTAACATTAAAATATGCTAAACTGAAAAATAAAACAATATTTAATGAATTTTATAAGTAACTGTTTATTATTAATTTATGTACAAGTTATTTTGTTAAAAAAACTATATTAACTTTTTTTAGGATATAACTTCTAATTTAGATATAAACTAATTTGAATTTATAAAAAAATATATTTTGTTTAAATGCTCATAAAAAAAGTTTTATTTTAAATAGACACTAAATCAATAATAAGTGTAGCCTAGTAGTAATTAAAAGAAAACATTTCATACATACTTCAATGGGATTTATTTTGATAGTTTTGACATACTGGTGCATTAGTTTGTCGTGCAAGCATTTTGATTAGTTGTCATTTGTATGTTTCTCATTGTCCTCGTAAAGGAGATATATATTATATATATGATGGAGTCAAGATAATTTATGGAATAGTGATAATATGACAATCTTTGTTAAGATTTTTCTCCAAATTGATTTAACTAGTTGTAAAATAACTATGGGCAACGACAAAGTATCAATAATTTTTTCTTATTAATTTTTTATGAGATAAATATATTTTTAGTTTCTAAATTAAAATAAAAAAATTTAAATTTTGTTTTGTTTTAAATTTTTTATATATATTTTAATCCTCAAACTTATAAAAAATAAAAAATATATAGTATTTATAATTCAATGTAAATTTTTTTGTATCAAAAGGTATTTTGGGTTGACATTTGAGCTAAAACGCACTAGTGAAGCAAAATGTTTTGACATCAATTATTTTCAACATTGTCACAAACATTTTAAAAGACTTCATTTATTTTAGAACCGAAATTTATTAGACCATTTTGAATATGTTTTTTTGCATTAGTGATGTGTCAAATGGTATAAATGACTCAAAAGTAGTTTGAAATATGGATTAAAACAAAAAGTACATTTCGGTTAGAAATACTGTATTTATTATTTTTAAAATTGGAAAACCAAATTTTGTCAAAATTTAGATTGAAAATGAATTATAATTTTGCATTTAAGTCTAAAGAATAAAATATTCAACTTATTTTGAATGCATCAGATAAAACAAAACAGATGTAATTTCTTTCTTATTATGTATATAAATAACATGCACAAGGTAATTGGAATACATACTTTTTAAACACCAACCAACTAGAACGAGAATGCACATTCTTACTAGGCACAGGAAGTTTCAATCTAAATCTGATATCATAAATATTGTTCGCATTATTATCTAATTATATTAGTCTTATTTCAACACGTGTATAATAATTTCATTAAATATGTAAATTCATATTATTGAAATGAAATTTCAGCTATAATTAAAGAACAATACAAATAATTATATTTATGGACTACATATAAGTTTTATACAAGTTTTATCCTAGTACGTTTATAGTAGAGTAATGCGAGTTGATCGTAAAATATTGAGTGTGTTTTTCTATACTTTATATGTCTAAGATCTTAAATTTCTGTTAAACTTAACATAATTCGAGACTTTCGGAACCAATATTTTTATTTGCATCTCCATTCTCCTAATTTTTCAAATAAAAGAAGTACTGATATGACACAATATTATAACTTGTTCATGAAGTTTAGAGTTACTGTGTTTATATTTTATTATGAGATAAATTTTAAATTTAATTCAATTTCACAACATTAATTGGTAAGATCGTTCATATATTATAAAAATGTCGAAAAAAATTATCTTATCTCTAATTAATATCATAATTCTAACATATTCTTCAAATTTGAATTATTTTTCACCACAAATATAATTAATGAGAAAAAAAATGTCATTTTAAAAAGGATGAGAAAAAAAAAACATGAAAAAAAAATGTGAAGGAAAAATATAATTATATTTAAGCTTTTTATTTTTCGTTAATGAAACTTCGTTACTTTTTGTACTTCTTCTAATATTTGTAAAAAAGGTCATTTTTAGTTCTTGTCATTTGTTCAGTTTTTAGTCTTTGATGATGTAAGCACGACATTATTACCGCGAGCTGGTGTTCATGTTGCTTTTTATCACTAAATTAAAATTATGGATTCAAATCCAAATTAATTACTATGATCTTGCCCTTAAATCCAAGAGAGAAAAAAAACCATGATTTGAATCATAACAAGTTTTTTTTTTTTTTTTTAACGGGCATGGGTACCAAAATTTATTAAATTGTCTATTTTCAAAATAAATATAATTAACATAATTTTCAACCATTTAACAAACATAAAAACATTCTTCCCATCTTCATTTTGAAAAAGAAAAAAAAGTAACATAAAACAAACATTCTTAAAATGTGAATGCTTGTTTTAAAAATATTCTAACTTTAATCTATCACTGGTTTCACTTTTCCTTGTCGACATCTCTTCCTGACTTCACGTGTTGAAAGAAAATAATGACTTCCACATATAATTGCATTTTTAAGTTATCTGTCTCTCTCCTCTCGAAAAAATAAATGTCTTTTAAAAATAAATTGTGTGTAATTAAAAAACAATATAGTGATATTGACAAATAGAAATATCATTTTTATTTTAATAATGATAATAATGATGATCCGATGGTGAAATAACTTTTCTTCTATAGTAAATTTTTTATAGTCACATTTAACTAAATCGACTTCAGGAAAAGCATTTTAATATTGTAATATTTACCTCCCTAAATTAAATATCAGTGTTTATTATGAATGTAATACGATAATATTGGACTTAAAATCTTTTAAACAACTCCTTAATATACAAATATTAAAATTTCCATTATTTTTTATTTTTGTTATCAAATATTAACTTTGATTACCTTTAAAGTTTAAATTTTGCATTAAATTGACTTCTTCAAAACTTAAGCTACTTATATTGTTTTATTTACTTAAATTAATTTTGCAAATTATTTCATTAACCTTTGATTCAACAATTATCAACATTTTACAATTTCATAAAAATATTAAATTTCATATTTCAAATATATGCCTGATGACCCAAGTCAACCGAAGGCTATAACAATGCTTCAAATTTAGTTAGAAAAATCTTCTCCAAATACTATTCAATATAAAATCTAAGGGGAAAATAAATTGTTCTAAAAAGTTATCTAAAATTCACTAATTCTAAAATCATGAAATATTAACATGGACAAAAAGTTTTAATCAATATACAATTATGCCTAAGTTCATCAAATCAAATAATTTAACAAAACACCAATTTGATGCGTAGGGTATTACGCAAGAGAATGTAGAAATTGAAGAAATAATAACGGAGGAGTGATTTGCCCAAAACAAAAACCCTTATTGTTGCTTTACTTTATTTCTTAGCTAGCTCATACATTGATAAAACACAAGAGAGAAAAAATATATTGTTATATATATATATATATATATATATATATATATATATATATATATATATATATATATATATATATATATATATATATATATATATATATATATTATATATAGAGAGAGAAGGATCGAAGAATAAATGAAGGATACGAGTACTTTTTGAAAAATTATAAAGGAAATTTAAAAATTTTATTTGCACCCCACACTTTTACAAAGCTCACTCTCTTTTGTATTCTATCTCTGTCTCTAAAAGTCAAGGCTTTTGTTTTTACTATATACACTCCCTTTGACTACTTTTCTCACCAAACTTAAACACAATTATTAAATTCTATTTGGATCTAAGACTACCTCACATATATCACATACCTAACTTAAATATATAATTAAGTATATTAAATTTTAAGCATGAAATAAATTTAATTAATAATGAGTTTACCATGTATATCTAAATATTGAAAAAAAAAGGGTGATTGTGTCAAGTGATAATGTTTATAATTTTAAATATTGTTTAACTTTTATGATGTATACTTCATTGTGTAATGAATATTTTTTTCATTTATTCTCACAAAATAATTATCTATATATTAAAAACATTAAAATCAATATTAATTGTTATATAGAATAACTAAAATATAAAAAATGCAATTATCTTATTAAATAGTTCTTTGGGTTTTTAAAAGTATAGAAATGTTGTGATTTGTGTTATATACACGTGTGTATATGTTTTCATCGGATCATGCGTGTGAATCATTGGATAATTTTTATGTATGTTTCAATGGTTGGAAAATCCATTAAAGAATCTCAATGTATATTCTTGACCATTGAGAATACCAAATGTATTTATATGTCTTTTAGACCTTCCATATAAAACATAAAATATAATATAAAGCGATGCCATTAAAATAATGAGTTACCTAAAATAAGTAATAATAATAATAATGTGATACTTTACCGATATTCTAAATACCATGTGAATATTTTGGTATAAAAAAATATCAAAACATAATTAAACTATCACAAATTGTCATAATTATCGTTAATATTTAAATATTTGTTCAAATAAACATATCTTAAAATATTTTATAGTCTTTTTAGTAATAAAACTAATTACATTACATTACTTTACATCATCTATTAAACCAAACAGGTAATATATATATATATATATATATATATATATATATATATATATATATAATTTTATAATAAATA
>Ga0209589_1004644_pt1 | contig 23604 bp, 20 predicted proteins | sample CowpeawhiteBW_FD_187525 | JGI IMG/M metagenome (GOLD analysis project Ga0209589, IMG submission 187525) | Root nodule microbial communities of legume samples collected from California USA - Cow pea white BW (SPAdes) (version 2) | ecosystem: Host-associated > Plants > Roots > Nodule | place: USA...
CTCTGCCAATCGAATTCTTATAGATTGTCGAGAGAAAAGATTGTTGTTTCCTAACTCAGAGGAGCCTGAGTTTGTATCTCCTTAGGGAGTGGTGAAGGAGATTCAGAGTGGCGCACAATGCTTCATAGTCTTCGCTCATATGGAGGTAGAGAAGGAAGAAATGTTAGTTATACCGGTGGTGCACGAGTTTGTGGATGTGTTCCCGGACGAGGTATCGGGGTGGTGATAACTCAATTTCTATACCTTCATATTGAAGCTTATTGCACTCATTTGCCATTTTTAGTTTCCTTTATCTTTCATCATAGCTTAAAAATGTGATATTTTAAAGTTGTCTTCAAAAGCTGCAGTATCGCCTGGCGGTATTTATTACCGCCCGGCGCTTCTTAAAGGATCATTTTCCACTGTCACGTTCCCGCCTGGCGCTATCCTTCTTCCGCTAGGCGCTGGCGGAAAAACGCTAATTTTTCAGCACTGACCTTTGCTGCTTGTTCTGATCATAACTCTCTCTACAGGTGTCCAAATGAGTTGGTTCTTGTTGCGTTGGATTCTACACTCAAAGAGCTTTAATTGAAGTGGTAGAACGCAATTTTTGGAATTTTGTGCGAGATGCAGTTTCCTCTGGAAGATGGCAGCAGTTACAAAGGCAAAAACCACCTCATGTTTTCGTTGAAAACTTGGTGCATTTAGCAAAGCCTTGAGCAGACCCTTTCTTCACCTAATGGGCCTCTTCTCTGCACATGGAATAGCCCAAAAAAGGGAGCTGATCTAGGGTTGGCCATCATTGCCACATCAGCAGACAAAACAGAAGAAAAATTCTGTTTGGACTGGCAGCACACATACTGAAAAAGCAGGATCAGCTTTTGGCAGCTTTTGGGGGACAGAATGTTGGGAGGAAATTGGAGAGGCAATTTGGTGCAGAGGGGAGGGGGCTGAAATGGAAAAAAGAAGGGACACAGAGAGACCTCATCTTTACACAGTTTTCTCGTTTTTCAGAATTAAGAAAAAGAAAATAGCAACGCATGTAACTCAGTTTTTCTCGAAGCTTTTGTGCAATTTTCTTTTCAGTGGAAGAGTGTAATGGTTAATACACTCGGGTAGCTTTTCAATTTTTTTCTCTGAAGTTTTTCTTATGCTATGAGAATGAATGTTCATCAATTTCTTCTAGCTTTCTATTGCAATTTCCAGTTTAGGAACGAAGTAATCTTACTCTCGGGTAGCCATAGTCCCTCGTATTATACTTATTTCTCACTGTTCCATTGCCTCTGATTTTCTTAATCTTCACCTCATTTTTAGTGCTACATTCTAGGTTTGTATGTGTTTTATCTAGTAGTGCTGAGATCAATGGTTGACTTTGCACAATGAACTCCAATCCAGTGTTAATCTCTGATTTTCTGAACTACTATTTCGACCACTGGTTCTGCACTGTTTTACCATGCTATTTACTGCCTTTTTCATCTTTTTGAGCACTGGATTGGAGCACTTGCTATTTTGTTGATGCTTTTCTTTTGATATCTACTTTTACAGTTTAGTTTGATCATGCATTTCACTTAATCTGTGCTGCACTTTACATTCCAATCTTGCCTTTTTATTTTCCCAGTTTTACTGAAAGTAGTACCTATTTTGTTCTCTGTTACACATTTCTCTTTTTAGTTAAATTCTGTTTTGATGTTGCATTTGTGATTTCATTAAATTGACTGCATAGTACTTGTTTTTTTCTCTTGGCTTTTTTATTTTCAATTTCCATTGCACCTTAGTTTGACTATTACAGAGCTCATTTCACAGTCCTGGTTTAGTTGCATTTTTGTTTTCTAGTTTCACAGTCTGTATTTAATAGTGTTAATTGCATTCTAATTATTTTAGTTATTACTACTTTCTGTTCTTACTTCTGAAAATCCTCAAAAATCTGTCTTTCAACACAATCAATGAACTCATTCTCTAGCTCTCCTTGGACTGGCCTAGGTTGAATCCTATGCTCGATTGATGAGGAGGTAACTTAGTTTTGTTTGATAGAGCTTAGCGACAAGGATTACTGTCAATCCATAAAGAATAATTCTACTCACATAATGTTTTAGAGGCCCAAGATCCTTATTTTCAAATTCAGCACTCCTTTGATTTATTTCTCCAGGCAAGTTATCCCTCCTGACCACTATGTCATGGATATATATGATTTGCACACCGAACCTACCTTTGAAATTACACATATGCCTGTTTTTTATTTAAATCTCTCAAACCAAGCTCTAGGTGATTACTTCAACTCATATAGTGACTTCTCAAGCTTGTAACTTTCCGTTGGAAATCTGATTTGAAGCCTGGTTGTGCATCAATGTGTACTACTTTCTCCAACCCTCCTTTTAAGAAAGGATTCTAAAAACCTAATTGTTGCCGACCAGTCAATATTGGTTGTCAATGATAAGAGAACCATGATAGTATTTGCATTAGGTGCAAAAGTCTCCAAGTAGTCAACTCAATAAGTTAAGGTAAAACCTTTGGCTACCAATTGAGCTATCCATTTACATTATACTTAATTGAGAAAAACCGTTTCCAACACAGAATTGTCTTTCCTCTTGACAAATCCACCACACTGGAATTATGGGATTTTAAAAGTTATAAGGTAATGGACTCTCCAGCTAAAACAGTTAGCTCTTGTATGACTACTTGAAGAACCTAATCTGTAAAATAGGAACATAGGAATCTCATACTTTCTAGACATGACTTTGTAAATACCATATATTTGAGGGATTTTAATAAGCAATGTTAAAGTATAACTATTCATGAGGCCGAGAGAATTTCCCAAGCAAATTCAAACAAAACAACTGGAGTAGAGAGCATATGAACATTACCGGAACTTTAACTTTCTTGTCACGAAATGCCATTTCAGACATCAACTCATAAACAATGGGATTCTGCTCTATTCCTTCCATGCACATACCAACACCTACCTGCCAAAAAATTAACAAAAATCTAAAAACAAAATGTACAAGTCATAAATCAACATAATCACTCAATGTTCCTTTTTTCAGATAACATCTGAATATTTTATGCTAAAACAAAGATAGAGTTTATTGGCGTGCTTGTCCCATTTTGGCTCCTAAGTTCTAACTAATAAAAACTCAAGCTATTGTTGATATCATAAATGCCAATATGTTCATGTGATACAGAAAATATTGCCAGTACCATTGTTGAGTTTGCACTGACACGAGCATCAACAGGCCCAGAAGAAATTGCATCAAGGGTTCCATACATTTCAATATTGCCACCAAAATTATGAAGCATACACCTGATGCAGAGTATGATTGGGAAAGCATAACAGTTTAAAATATTGTATTTCTGTAAAGAAAGCAGTAACAAGAGGTAACAATAAAGTAATTACCAGATATAAGGAGTACCATAAAACTGAAAAGAAGATTTCCATATTGGTTTTTCATCAGCAAACAGATCAAGAACAACCATCTTTCCAAATGGAACAGAGTGTAAAAGGGCCTGCACATATTATCACAGTAAAAAAATCAATTTGAAGATGCTGGGTTGGCATTAAACAGAATTACCTTCCAGAGTGCAACCAGAAAGAAGATGCAAGCAAAGATTTATAATACATAAAGAGTATGATACTTGAGTTCTGTGGGATCCTAATACTACTACCACTTTGAAATAAGAAGTTGATGGTCATTTTGCCAAAATGCTTTAGTAGCTGAAGACAATAATCATCATACTGTTTTGAAATTTCACAATACTCACAAGAGAAACCTTATTCATCTGAGCTCATCATATTAATCTATATCTAACCACATCTTACTAATCTGTATTATGTTAAAGCCCACTGATGATTAACTGAGTTTTAATGATATTAATTTTCTCCAGGGAAATAAATATGTGATGAAGGTATCAATCTTATGAGAATCATTCTACCAACAGTGGGTTTATATTTAATGCAAATAAGAAAATTTCACCCAGTGAGGTTACACATCTAATGTTGATTTTTTCCTAACCAATACTGCCTTTGTATTCTGGCTTTGCTTGACTCTATTTGAGAAATTATGCAAAAAGTACAATCTGGAAAGGGTAATATTTTGACCATTTGAGACTTATTAGAGTATAGATTTGAACATTGCCTTCTTTTTCATGAAAGGACCACATATATTGAGATTGATTGTGATTTTATTCAAAAAAAAGATTGTACCTGCAGATATGAAGACTAAGTTTGTTAATTCTAATAATCAACTAGCAGATGTTTTTATTAAATCATTATAGGGACCTCGAAATGATTATATTTGTAACAAGTTTGATATATACAATTTATATGCATTAACTTGAGGACAAGTGTTAGATGTAACCGGCTTAGGCTCATCTCTTTATATATATTTTTTATTTAGATGTAACAATTTACACACATTAGGAATTCAGCCTATGCCTCTTTCTCTGTTTTATTCTAACAGCCAGTAGGTGCTTTTAAAGCACCTACAAGTCCTTCATTTACGTATGTTTATCAATAGGCAGATTTCATAGGAAGTTTCACCCCTCTAGAGTATAGAGTTTTACTCGGCATCTATGTGTTGTATTTTCCCTTTGTTTACATAGTAATTACTCAGCTCCATTTTATTTTTTAGTTTAGGTTCTACATCTAACTAACAATTGTCATTTAGTTAGAGGTTAGTTAAAGACTAGTTGAGCTGTATAAAGCTAACATCAAATATTAAGTTTGTAATCATTCGTTCACTTGTTATGAAATCAACTTCTCTCTATTCTGTGAAAATTTATGAACCCTAATTACGCTACACAGATGAATTTCATATACAAAACAAGTGGCTTAAGCTTCTCTGGTAGGGCCTATTTTCTGAAGAAAACCGAAGGAATCTTGTCTGTTTCAGATGTCATACTTTAATTTGAGGTGGCTTCCAAAATGATGAGTCAGAGTAGAAGAGCCAACCCTGAAAATTCATATATATTTGTCAAATACAAGAAATTTACACAAAATAACAAAAATAATATCAATTATAACATTTCTGGAACTGGGTACCGAGAGGGATATTTTTGAAGATAATGGAGGCATCAAGGTAGTTTACTTTGGGGTTAGAGATTAAGGCCCCTCTAAATTTAGCTTTATATAAACTGTACAAGAAACAGTGTTTCCACAATTCTTCATTCAAATTAAAGTACACTATTATGTCTTATTCAAATTAAAATATACTGTTATGTCTTAAACCACAAAAATTCATACGTAGATGTACTCGTGCACTTTCACTTTAGAGCAGTTGTTTCTAAATTTGAGATGCCTATAAAATTAGAATTAAACAACACAAGGAATCAATGGGATTAGCAGCATTTATGACTGGTATTGTATTGTATAAGTGACATAAAGCTGCTATTTTTGGGTGTGTGAACCTAGCCCAAGCATCGAGTTTTATAGGGTACACCTTTTCCTTGTAATGTACTCTTCTCTCTTTCACACACAGGCCCCTCTAAATTTAGCTTTATATAAAGTGAACAAGGAAGAGTTTTTCCACCATCTTCATTCAATTTAAAGTACACACACACACAATATATATATATATATATATATATATATATATATATAATATGTATGTATGCATGTGTATATGTATAAAATCAGACATTAGTTGAGTACAACTCACTGATTTTTATCATTCAAATTCAAGTACTTTGTGCATTGGAATTTTGTAATTCACATCTTTGATACATTAGGCTCTAAGATAGCGGTTGTTGTATGAGGATAGCCCAAATACTCAATTTCTAGATATTGTGATGTTGATTACCCAGGTCCTCCCATAGATAAGCACCCTAACACTATATATTGTATATTCATAAGTGGAAATCATCTCTTTGAAGTGTAAGAAACAAAATGTTGTTGTTTGATTCAATACAAAACGAAAATATAGGACTATGGCCTTTACTTTAGAACTTGCGTGGATTTAATAACATCTTCAAGAGGTAAAACTCTGTGAAGTTCATCAAATAAGTTGTATTGGGATGATTAGGCAACCCTTTACATTGTCTCTAATCCTGTGTTACGAGAGAATTAAACATGCAGAGATAGTCTACCATTTTTGTTTGGGATGTTACTATCCAAGGAAAATAATATTGAATTTACCAATACAAATTATCAAATTGCCAACATCTACCAAAGTCTATCAAAAGAACCCACATTCAGTTCGTTCATACATATATAACTTATAAGTTATATGCTCCGGTATGAGAGAAAGTGTTATAGAAGTGTTACTTCCTATCGTATTTGTATATACTGATTACTTTCTCTTAAGCTTTCAAATTCAAACTCTCAAGTCTACTAATTGACTGTTTTGTTTAATTAAGTTCAGTTATATATTTTAGGAGCCGTTATTTTATATAAGGTCAGATGGTAGGTAGTTATTAAGTTTTTAGGAGCAGTTACTATGTAAAATTTGAATAGAAAATGCCCTGTGTGAAAGAAGTGGGGAGAGAAGTGCATATGAAAGTTTTTCCAACAGTGTTACACTTTGTAGATGTTACTACTCTCGGGCAGTTTCTGATTAATTTTCTGTTTAATAAGTGAGTCTAAACAGCAAATTTCAGTCTTCTATCAGGTACATAAGGAATTAAAAAGGAAACCAGAAGATCCTGAGTCAAATGAAGCATACTTGCATTAACCAGACAGCATCCTTGTCACCTTTGGAAATCCCTTTATATACTGCAGCTCCAAGAGTTGATATATATTCCGGATCATTGGTAGGCGGGGAGTTCTCGTTAAATGTATCACTGCAGTTAAAAATATGGTATGTATATTGGCAAACAAGAGAGTATAAAAAACACTCCAACAAGTTACAACATTGCCTGTGTGTGGCTAAGACTAATTCAGTATGCCAACTCCATAGTGACAGTGCATGTAAACAATAGAAAATCCTAATTAGAAAAAAAAAAGAATAATAGATTGACATGGTAGATCATTGTAACCAGACTGTCCAAGAGAAAAAATAGTGCTAAAGTGTGGAAGATGAGTGAGTCTACCAGTTGTAAATGTCAGTTACATCCCCATATTCTGTAAATTTAAAAAAATAAAGAAAAAAATGTCAGAGCTGAGGTACAAAATGTGAAGGAGAAAAGGAGAGAAAAAAGCACAGAACATTGTAGTTATCACCCAAAGACTGGCCTTTTATGGCATGCACATTCAACCTACAGATTTTCAAAAAAAAAAAGGAAAGAAAGTGATAGATCCTAGTATTCACACCAGTAGAAGTAAACAGTATTATAGAGCAATGTTCTAATTATAAGAATATAAGAAGAGAGTGATAGAGGTAAGATTGAAAACAAAACAAAAACTCAACTCTTATGCTCTGCCTCAAGATCTAAACCTCTTAGAATTACTTTCACAGATTCTATACTCCTTCATCCCCTCCCTCCACCATACTCACAACAACTCTTCCCATCCTTCCCACACTCACTTCTCTAATGGCTGCTGTTAGAATAATAATTAAGTCTATGGATGTTAGAGTAATTATTAAAGTCTAAAAGTAGGGAGTAATGTGTTCGGAACCTCTTCTAGCTGGACCTAGTTCTGAACCTAGGGGTCTAAGGCAGTCTTTTGATCTTTCATCTAATCTTCCTATTGTATCTGTTTTGTTTCATTATAAATAGAAGATCATAAGAAGGTTTTTCAAGCCCCCCAAAATAAATATATTTTCTCTCTCTTTTAACCTTAAGTTGGTATCAGAGCTGGTTGATCCTGCTCTGCTGGTCTTAGTCATCTCCGGCACATTATCTCGCCAAGTTTGCCTTTTGTCAGCAATCGCTGCCGTCCGCTGTCACAGTTTCTTCCAGCAACCACGGGATTTGAATTGTCTCTCTTAGCGATGGTCAACCCCGCTGATCCGGGAAGCTAGTTCATCGCCACGCACCACTATTCGCTAAGTTTCTATCCGCTGCAGCTAGGTGCGTGTCACCCACATGTTGCCTTCTCCTCGTCAAAACTTCATCACGCCACCATCACAGGTATCGTCGAAGCTCCCTATCTTTGTTTTGACCATTGAAACTTCATTTCGCGATGTCCAAAAGTCATCCTAGCGAAGGTCATCCTATGGTTTTCTCTACCGTAGTTGTTTTCTTCTTCTTTGTCTAAAGAAATGTCTACCAGAGTTGTTGTCTCATTCTCTGGAAGTCCTTTTACTTCCGAGAAACTAAATGGAAAAAATTACCTCTTTTGGTTTGCATCTACTGAAATGTGGTTCCTTGGCCAAGGTTATCATGACCACCTTGATCAAGATGGAAGTGATGTGCCTTATGAGAAAGCTGAACAATTCAAGCAAGTTGATACCAGTTGTGTGCCCTATCGTGGCAGTCTATTGAACCAAAACTATTGGGAACACAAAGAGCCTTTAAAACCTGTAACTCATTTTGGAAGAAAGTTCAGAACATTTTTGTGAATGATATTGAACGTCTTTATGATTCTACGAATAGACTTAATAATTATTCTAACAGCTGTCACCTATCAGTTGTCTAAGACTCCTCCCTTACCCTTGACTAATTTCAGCACATTTCCATGGCTGCCCCTTCCTTTCACCTCTCTCCTTTCTCTGATGAGCAACAAATACCAGATGCTTATCATTCTCAAAAATCCCAGTAAAGTGGTATACAACTATTTGATACATCTCTCTCTATCAATTCTTCAACGTGGTATACATTTTGATACTTCCATGATTTCCAAAAACCATAAGCCCCCCTCTCGCGATCCTTAACCTCCTTCTCTGCCTTTTATAAACAACTCAATTCATGCCACAACAATACATTCTCAATGTTATTTGCCCTTAGAGATTTCATAGAAAACTCTGCGTATTGTCTCTCATCAGATCCAAGAGAAGCTTGACGAAAAAATGTTATGGGCTAACAAAAATGGTGTGGTGAAAAGTGGTGGTATTGGGTGTCTCTGCATACCATGACCAATAACATGTTTCTTATAGAGGAAATAACTACTTGTCAAAAACCATAGCAAAAAAAAATAAACAAAAGAGACTACCAAGAAGAAAAAGTGTTGAAGAATATTCAAAGGAGAAGATAATTGTTCAATCCATCCATAATCCTCTCTCTTTAACAGAAAAGATACATATTAGGGCCTACTCATGACCTAAACTCTAAAACATGAGTTGGTTATTTTGATTCTCCCACTCCCTTCTTTTTGCATTTGCTCCCATCTGTCCAAGGTCATCAACAAGTTCCTTTGCTCCCTTGTGAATTCTCTCATTTGCCCCTCTCAATTTTTCATTTATGGCAAAAGATTATTTTGTTCAGACTTCAACAAATTAAGCCTTTAAGCAAGGCTCCTCATCTGCATATTAAAATATTGTTGTTCTTCATTTGTTTCACGATTTCTCACTATTAGTGTAGTGTACATTAACACTCATGGTTAGTGCAGTGTATGTTAACACTCATAGACACATGTAAGGTACAACAATCCTTTTTGTTATATAGTTGTCATCTCTCTTGTACTCTTATATTTCTATAAATATTGTGTTGCACAGAATTTTATTAAGCTTTTCATAATATCAATAACACTTTCAATTTCTCTGTTCTCTCTCATAATCTATTATGGTATCATGAGCGCTTTTCTTTGACGATCTTGATTCCACTACTACTTGATCGTCTCTTGTTTTCGGTTCTCCAATGAATAACTCTAGTTTCTGTAGTTCTTGTTGTGCTGGAAAGTCGCATAGACTTCCCTCTTCAGACTCTTGTTCTGCCTATTCTCCCTTAGAATTTTCAACAATTTATGGGGACATGCTCATATTCCTTCTTATGCTGACTATAAGTACTATGTTTCTTCTATTGATGCTTTCACTCGGTGCACCTAGATTTTTCCTCTTAAAAACAAATCTGACACTCTGTCCGTTTTTCAAACCTTTAAGAAACTAGTTGAGTTGCAGTTAAACACTAAAATTAAAAGTGTTCAATCTGATTGGGTTGATGAGTATCGGTCTTTCACAAATTTTTTAGTTGATCAGGGCATTGTTCATAGACTTATTTGCCCTCACACTCATCATCAAAATGGCACAGTAGAAAGGAAGCGTCGTACATTGTTGAGTTGGGCCTTACAATCTTACACCACGCCTCTTTTCCCTTAAAATTCTAAGATTATGATTTTGTTACTGCAGTTTATTTAATCAATAGGCTTGCTACATCTTCTCTTCATTTTGCTATTCCATATTCGGTTTTATTTCACAAAAATCCTAATTATCTTTCTCTCAAGACTTTTGGGTGTTCTTGTTTTCCTCTTTTACAACCCTATCATAGTCATAAATTGGATTTCAGGTACAAGGGCTACAAGTGTTTATCTTCGAATGGCCGAATCTTCATCTCAAAAGACGTTGTGTTTGATGAATCCAATTTTCCTTACTCTCGTATGTTTCCCACTGTACCTGATCCCATTCCTCATCTTAGTCAATACTTCACTTTAAATCCTAATCTCTCTTCACCTCACTCACATCCCATTTCATCATCCTCTGATTCTCCAGCATCTAATTCTGCTTCTGCTTCCACAACAGAAGTGTCTCCTGCTGTTTCTAATAGTGTTGTTTCCCCACCATTACAATGTTTACCTTCACCTGCACCAACTCGTATTTCTCACCCCATGCAAACTCGTTTTAAGTCTGGTATCTTTAAACCCAAAATTCACCCTTCTTTGTTATTATATCATTCTGAGCCCACCTATGTTAAAAAGGGCCTTCAAGATCCTGCTTGGCAAGAGGCTATGCAACATGAACATGATGCCTTAATGAATCAGAAGACGTGGGACTTGGTCTCTTTACCTATTAACAACAAAGTTGTTGGTTGTAAATGGATTTTTAGGGTCAAGGAAAATGTTGATGGCTCTATTAATAAGTATAAGGCCCGTTTAGTAGCCAAGGGGTTTCATCATGTGGCTGGTTTTGATTTTCATGAAACCTTTTCCCCGATATCAAATTTGTTACCATTCGCATCATTTTAACTATTGCTCTCTCTTGTGGGTGGAAACTCTTTTAACTGGATGTTAATAATGCCTTTCTGAATGATGTTTTGGAAGAAACTGTTTATATGTAGAAGCCTCCTGCCTTTGAGGTAGCTGACAAATCTTTGGTTTGCAAGTTAAATAAAGTTCTCTATGGGCTCAAGCAAGCCCCTAAACAGTGGTTCAATTGTTTACAACACACTCTTCATCAGCTTGAGTTTATTAACATTACTGGTGACACCTCTTTGTTTATCTATAACAAAGCTTCTGATGTGCTTTATCTTCTCGTCTATGTTGATGTCATCATCATCACTGACAACTCTCTCATTCATCATATTTCACGCAGTCTTAATGCCACCTTCTCTTTAAAACAACTTGGTCAATTGGAGTATTTTCTTGGTCTGGAAATCAAACATTTTTCTGATCAATCAGTTGTGATGACTCAAACTAAGTACATTCGGGATTTACTTCAAAAAACTCATAAGGCCAAAGCTCACACTATCTCCTCTCCCATGGTCTCTAATTGTAATTGTCTAAACATGGTGTGAATCTCTTTGTTGATCCTACATTATACAGGTCTGTGGTGAGGGCGTTGTAGTATGCTACTTTGAAAAGGCTTGAAATTAGCTTTGTTGTCAACAAAGTCTGTCAGTTTATGGCACATCCTCTTGATTCCCATTGAAATGTAGTCAAACGCATTTTGCACTACTTGAAGGGTACATTGTTCTATGGTCTGCATTTTCAGCCAGCATCTTTTCCAAGTTTTGCCTCTCCGCGTGCATTATGTGATGCTGATTGGGCATCTGATGTTGATGATAGACGATCTACATATTTTTCTCGACCCAAACTTAATATCCTAGTGGTCACGAAAACAAGTTATTGCTAGATCAAGTACTGAAGCTAAATACCGAAGTCTAGCTCAAACTTCTGCTAAACTCTCATGGATTTCTAAGTTGTTAACTGAACTCCAAGTTCCTTTCAGTTCTCCTGTACTTTACTGTGACAATCAGAGTGTCGTTTCTATTGCCCATAACCCAATTTTTCACATAAGACCAAACACATGGAAATAGATGTGTTCTTTGTTCGTGAGAAGATTTTACTGAAGCAGCTACAAGTCTTACATGTTCCTGCTCTTGATTAGTGGGCAAATGCTCTCACAAAACCTCTATCTTCCACTCGGATTCTTTCTTCTACATTCCAAACTCAATGTGGTGGCTTTTTTTCTGAAAAATCTTCTTTTTAAGTTTGAGAGGGGTTGTTATTGTAGTGAATGTTAACATTTGTGGTTAGTGCAGTGTATATTAACACTCGTAGACATGTCATTTACAATTGTCCTTTCTGATATACAGTTGTCCTCTCTCATATTCTTGTATTTCTATAAATATTGTGTCTGTACAAAATGTTATTAAGCTTTTCATAATATCAATAACACTTTTAGTTTCTCTGTTCTCTCTGATTCTCTGTTCTCTCTCGTAAATTACTCACCAAACAAGGTCTCGAAATTCATTGGTTTAATTATAATTATCTTGCTTAGGAACAAGATCAGGAGCTTCTCATATGGCTTCAATCATTCTTGTCAAGATCAGTTTGCTCTGTTTTCTAGGTTCTCTTCACTCTTACAACAAGATAAGGGAGAAGATTCATTCCTACTTTCATCTCACCAAGTCTCATCAACTCAGTTCAAACTAATAGAACTTAACTTCGGATAATCATGGTTTCTTCTTCAAATTATAGCTCTCTTTGATTCACTCCCCAATTTGTTGATTCACTCTCCAATTTGTGATTTGTTTCACAGTAGAAGCACATTGATTAAATCCTTGAAGGTTTACCACAAGAGTATGATTATGCTGCACTTATTGAAAGCATATCTAACGCAATTAAAAATGAAGAAATTGAAGGTTTAATTCTAACACTATAGTTGCAAATATAGAAATATAGTAAGAAAATCTTTTAATTCCAACTTTTGTCCATCTTTTAATGTTTCTCAAGTTATTCCTTCCTCCTTGCAACTTAATGACCAGCAATCAAACCCTACTACCAGTAACTAAAACCCTAATTCACAATTCTAGGACATTTGTGTTTATTGCAAAGGCTGCGCCAATTGATTTGGTCATGACTTGTGATCCCATCTCTATGTATTGTCAGGTTTGTTTCAGGAAGGGCCATTCTGCATTGAGTTGCTAACATCAATTTAGTTGTGAGTATCAATCTCAACCTTCTATTACATACATGAACTCAATATCCAATAGGCATCCATAAAAGAAATGTTATTTGTAAAACAATTTATACAATAGTTTGTACATCAACATTGTCTTGTGTCTATCTGGCACATGTACATTATTTATTATACTTTTTTTTATAAATTACATGTTAGGTATCACTATGAATCTTGACATACAAGCTAGCTTAGCACCCCAACATTCAACAATCATATGTCATCACATGGAAAGTTGTATGTAAAGGAAAAAAGGGGAAAAAAACATATACGAAAACGTATGCCATAATTATAGAGAAAACATGAGAGGAACTCTATGTTGCTCTAATACAGATTGGAAAAAAATTATGTTGTATAAATTGTTTTAAATGTATCATATCTCAAAACAAAATGTTCATCAAATTTCGGGATTCCTCTTGCATGGTAATTAGTTATGCAAAGTCAAAACAAGATTTAACTTAAGAGTTTCATATTGATTTTCAAATGAATGCACTCGAATTCTAAAAGTTAATAAATTCTCAGTTTTCCAATGTCTCATCTAAAACCTTTGAGCAACTATACTTTTATTGATGTTATACTTCTATGGAAGTATGAGGACACTAGGAATCTCAAAAATGACATGAATAGCCATAGAAGAAAAGGGGGGAAAGAAAAGGAGAAATTAAACGCACCTTTAATCTGTTTCCTTATGAAAGCCTCCCCTATTTCAACAAATAAAGGATCAGAGGGATCAAGAAGGTAAGTACAGCACCAGCGAGGATCGCTATCAACAGTATTCCTGGGAGACAACAATAAAATACCTCCAATGGTAAACACATGGTAGACATGAAGCTTTTAAACTCAAAAAGGTATTTATGACCACAAATAAAAACAAACCAATTACTGAAAAGGCATTAAACACTAGGTTAGAATAATGTTGTACCTCCTGCATTGTATTGCTAACAATTTCATGTGGTTTTTTTTAAAGAGTCCTAGAAGGTTTATGTAGGTAAGATCAAGATCAAATTATTTATATATGTTTGATTTTATTTTCCATTAGTCCAGGGAATCTAAATACGTAAGAATAGGGATCAAAACGTGAGGTGAAAACAAGTGGTAGCTACCCGCCCAAGATGAAAATTCTGTCCATATCCACTCCATTACCTATTAGGTTACTCATTTAAAAACTAATAGGAATTTTTTTATACCCACATTCTTAAAAGGTGGACATTAAGTTTGACTCGATTTAGGATCTCCAACACACATCATCATGCCAAGGATTGGACATCTCGATCGTGGTACAATAAGCCTAACAAACCTCATTAGGATAGGCTCTAATATCATTTTAGAAATTGGACATTAAGCTTAACTCAAACTCACAATGTTAGGTTGTAAGATGAGATTTGTACCCACTTATATACTATAATTTAGTCATATCTTTAATCAATATGAGATCTATAACACACATATATTCATGGATATTTCCCAAAATATATAAACAAGAGAGAGATAATTATTTTACACATTTGTACATCATTTTTCACTCGTTTAATATAAATGTGTAAGATTTTTTATTTTTTTTTGCATGGAGTACATGCATGTTGTGGTTGATGTTGTGGATATAGAGTTATGTATATATGTAAAGAGTATTGAGCTAGGTAGTGCCCAGGCTAGGCTAGAAACTACTGGAGTGTTCGGGCTAGTGGCTCCAAGGAACCAAAGGTGGTGGTTCATTTCCATATACATATATATGTATTGCCTGTATGTGCCAAACTACTGGAGTGTTCGGGCTAGTGGCTCCAAGGAACCAAAGGTGGTGGTTCATTGCCATATACATATATATGTATTGCCTGTACATGCCACGGGTTTAGTAGAGCCTAGACTTGAGGTCAAAATCTACTGTTGTGATGCATGGTTGTTGCATAAGTTGTTGGTTGCACGAGATAGTATTCCAGGAGGGAATGACTATAAGTGTAGTGATGAAAAAAGCAAATTGAATAGGAGTTGATAAGAGGATTATCCTAACTATAACAGTTGTCTAGTATCAAGTAGAGAAGGTAGTTATGTGGTGAGAGTCGAAGAAGGTTCCTATGATTGAAACAAGGGTAGGAAACATAACTAGTCTTGTTTAGTCAAATGGAATTTACCTTGCCATGAGGAGAATTGGGTAGGGTGGCTACTCCCAATTGTTGGCCTCAGAAAACTATGGGCAAGGTTGTTACTCTTAGAATCTATAGTGCATAGCCTATGACAAGTGCATGGTCTTTGGTGCTTAATTCATTTGCTCTTAACCTTTCGGAAGTGAGTCTCATAAATGATACACCTAATTTTTCACTATGCTTGTGATATCTACAATATAATTGAGTAGATGATAAACCTAATTTTGCCTAACTAGACGGGTCTGATGAACTATACTTCAGTAGACGAGTGTGCTAGACTATGCTTCACTAAACGAGTTGTTGGATGCGTTATAAGGGTAATATGACACCAGTTTTGGGGTGTTGCAATGGGCACATATAGTATGACATCCACCCCCACTATTTTACAAATAGATAAAAAAAAAACTCGATTAAGTTACCTATCAATCCCTATTTAGTTCTCGTTTGGAAAAGCACCAGAATTGATTTTGACTCCTACAAAATTACATCCAAAAATAAAAAAAGTTTAAGAAACCCTTTATGGCTTTCAACATGAAATTGGAATCAATTACGAAGAATGGAATCTAATCCAAGATATAGATTATTCAAATCTTAATTGGATTATTCAAATCTGATTTATTTAACTGTCCTCAATTTTCTCTCTATCTTTTCCTTACATTTATTTTGTAATTAGGGTGCTCAATCTCCCCTAGCCATCTCTGGCAACATAAGTCAAGAATTTTGATCAATAAATAATAACAAAGATAATTTTCTTCTTCTAAAATTACAAGTATTTTAAGTGATTCACGAACCAATATTAATTGCATATAGTTCCACAGGAACTATTATTTAGGAAATCACACCAATTTAAATTTTGCCTACGAAATTATGCACATTTTGGTTTGTTAGTTGAGAAAAAATTGAAAGGAGGCAAGATAATGGAATTACTTTTTATTGTTTGGTGGGAGAGAAGGGAGCGAAAATAATTTTAAAATTAGTAGAGTCACTTTACTACTTCTCACCTATTTGCATTAACTTCTACCTCTTTTCTGATCTCCTATTTATATCTCTTCAATATTACACCTTTAACTTTCACTTTATTTCTCGCTCGTTTGTTTTCAACCTTTTTTATTTTTGTTCATCTTGTTTCTCTCTTCCCTGCCAAACAAGGGAGGGCTTAGTCTATCAAGAGTCTATAAATAGATTTTCTACATAACCCAAGTACTGTACAGTGCACATCAATTTCAACACACTTTTTGGAATTTTTCACCTATTAAATCATGCAAGCTAAAAATTTAACAGAAAAATATGATTGAAAACTGAACAAGCATATAAAAGAGAAACAAATACCAGTCACCAAGTCTAGTTATTTTTGCCATAGGGAATATCCTTTTCAAAGCCGCTGGAACATTCCCAGAGAAGGATGGAAGAACTAGAACAAAGTCAATGTTAAACCAGTGTACCAAATTTAGAAAATGTAGACAACAATTTGAGACAGCAAAACCATTTTCTCCTCTGTGAATATGCATGTCTCAGTCAAAATCACAAAGACACACTCATATACATGTGTTGATATTGAAAACAATGAAACTCAAAAAAACAAAACTTCAGGTTTTATGGTGAAAATATACCTGGTGTCATCCCCAACTCCAGCATTCGAGAGATTATCTGTTTCTGTAACACCAACTGTTGATCTAACCAATTTTGAGACAAAGGCCCACCCCAGCTGTGAAATGATAGATCTCATCAGAAACCAAATTTGCTAGGCCATTTCGTAGGCCTTCTATACAGATCCAATGAAAAATGAATATGAAACACAAAAACAACTAAATTTGTAGACCATTTCCTAGGCTTTCTATACAGATCGAAAATCAACTATGGGGTTTACATACTGCTTTCACCTACCCATGCAAGTTTCCCATGCGAGCCCAAGCAAGGAAAGCAGGTCCACCAAAGAAATTATTCAAGTCGTCTGAACTAATGTTAAAATCCTACAATTAGAAGATACTAGTCAAATAACTATTAAAAGTGGTCAAAATAATAATTAGTTATTCTTATTAGAATAAAAGATATCAACAAGATTCAAGCAATCCATCTAAATTATGTAGGCAAACAGGTAAAGATTCCCATAATTGCATAGTGTTAAGAGTTATGTGCATCTCAATGTAGCCATGTTTTCCCACACTGCTTCTTATAACTCCTATATGTTATATACTATGTATACTTCCTCATTAACAACAACAATGATAGTAATAATAGTAAGTAGGAAAAACATTGATAGTAAAAGAAGAAAGAAGTCCAGGAGCATAGCAACGCAAAGAAGCTAAGAGCACCACTTTACCCCGGACATGTGATGTTGGTAGGCTTGCTCTTGAAACTTCTAGAATTTTATCAAATAACTAAACTGATTTTATCCAGGCCTCCCAAAGCGTCTAGGTTATCAGAATTTTTCTTTTGTGTTCGGTTTAGAGTAAGCAAAAAGTGTTTCTTACCTCGTACATAAGGTGCAGATTCCATTATATCACTATCCTATTCATCTATTTCTGGTCCAGTTTTATCATTTTCAACATCACATGCTTAAGGACAAACCAAAGAAACACCCCTGCTCTATACTTCATCTAAGCTTAAGCACATATAGCATAGTCAATCACAGTAACAAAACCCAAATGAAAACAAGCTACAAACCATACTTGATCCAAAGCAGCAAAAGTTAGAATGAGAGGTTGGGAAAGAAAACAACAAAAAGTAAAATAATGGTGAAAATACTTGCATTTTGAATAAGTGATATCACTAATAATAACTTGAATAAAAAACTGAATTTCTAATACTGTAACATGTATCTAGTTACAAAATAATGAGTAAATAATGTCGGATAGGGAAAATAAGTTTTTTATAGCATCTTTGGCTCAGTTAATACTCTCAAACTAAGGGATTGATTTTTTTCTTAAACTAAGCATTATCCAGATATACAGAAGCATGTAAACAGCACTTCACCTTAAAAACCTTTTGCCAAATTGTTTCCTGCCCAGTAAATGCCAAGGGTAGGTTCACCCCCTGAAGTGCCATCCAGTCTACCTCTTTTTCCCACCTTTCCCAGTCCCACCAAACATATGAATCTGCAAAGAACCAAGAAGAATATTCAGCTTCTGATCTTTGCTTGTAAACACATTCGGCCTTACCCTTGTGAGGAAATCATGTCAGTTGAAAATCCAATATTTGCTACACATAAATGGATATGCAAGGTAAACATGGGAAGACCAACTCATCAAACTTAACAGATTTACATTTACCAATAGGAGGAAATATAGGATGGCTATTTTTTAAAGGAATCTAGCAATACTTTAAAACTTCCTTCTGATATTTATAAATCTTGACAGGAACTTCCACAGCATTTTTCTTTAGCAGAAATATGTTAGGCTACCTATCTGATCTTGAGAATGTACCGATTTTTTGTTTTTTGCAAGTGTTGAAGTATAGTTTTTCTCCTTTTTATTTTACTTTCTTGTACAGAAGTAGATTGGCTTTTTCATTCAGCCAACTGACAATTGTCAGTTACTTAGATTTTGAGGTATAAATACATGTTGCAATTCATTTGTAGGTGGGTTGAATTCATTTTCACACAATAACAGAATTTCTTATCCTCCTCTCTATATCTTTTTTTCTCAAACTTCATATCTTTTTGGAACAACTGACTACCAAGATTATATCCTTTCTTGGAACAAAGTTGTAAGCATTGGCACTTGTCAGCTACTGAACTACATCTGTTCAAATTCTCAGAATGGAAAAAAGAGAGAGATGCTTTGTTCCTCAGAAAGTTGATTTTGATACTCACAACTAGAGGTAACAACATTTTGGTAATAATTCCATGGAACAGGGCGTTTAATCTTCAGACCCTCATCTTTTAAACGGGGTAGTGACCCTGGCTCAGGGATTGAAGTTGTCTGAATACCACCTGTCTTATCCCATGAGACATGAGCACCGCACCAATACTTAAGATACCAATGGAGACCAGATGCAATCTCAACAGCAGTGGTTCCTCTAATGCTGACAAATATACAAATACATGACAATATCAGATTAATGCTAAAGGACAGCAGAAAAGATTAGAAGTGCATATCCATGATTAGAACAAATCAAGAAGCCCATTAGCATTATAACATGAAAATCAAGTTTAAATGTATGAAATGAAAAGAGAAACAAGAGTCAAATGAAGTTGCAACTTGCAAATAAAAGAAATACAACCATCTCATAATCTTCAAAGAACTAGGAACTCAGGAGGAACAGAAAACAACATTAATCAATCATAATCTTCAGCATAAATTTACTCTCACATACATAATTTCAGGGTCATTCTGGCTTGACTTCTTGTGATTGTTTATTAGAAAACAACTGTCTCCGCCACAGACATCCTGAAAATTGTAAAGGTCACATTTTTACTTTCAATCATAAAAAATGAGAGCACATGCAGTCTCTAACAAGTTGTCAGACTAAGAAAGAACAAAAAAAGCAGAACAAGATGAAAGGGTAAAAGGAAAAGGGCAAAGACCTTGGACACTATTTTGAACTGAAAACTGGACAAATGGGTAGGAAGAAGTCTTTTGAGAAGACCAAAAGCTGCAGCTTCTTGCACAGATGGAGGTGCCCTTTTGGAGTCCAAGCCTTGAAGCAAAGGCTCTATGGCTCCATATTTAGACAGTGCCACCGGCAGTGAAGGGATAAAAATCATAATCAGAAACAAAAATCCCAACTTCAACATTTTCTCTTCTTCCCACAGAGACAAAGGAAGCTGTGTTGATGGCTATGCCATGGTTTTCGGTTTCGACACCCAAATGGTTACTACGTTGACACTGCTGTATTGGTGTTGTCGACACGCACATGTATAGAACAAAAATAATTATTTAAATAATCAATACGACTATTGTCTATATCTATATTTAATCTTTATCCAGAGTAATATATTAAATTAATGTTATTTTGCCACCTATCATGTTATTATTATCACAATATAATATTTTATTTGAAAAAAGAAATAGGTTGAAAAAAATAAAAAATTAATTTCTTATTGTAATATTAATTTTACAAATTTTCTATCATAGATATGTAATTTTAAGAAAACATTAAACATAAAAATGTAGTTTTCATAGTTTTATTATATTAAGTTGTATGATAATATATCATAACTTTTATTTAGCATATTTATATTTATAATTTATAACAGTTTTCCTGATTTGCACAATACACAAATTTTCTAAATTTACAAACTCTTTCCACATTTTCCTCTAAGAAGCATAGACTCACAATTCAAAAAAAAAAACAAATATCAGTCACGAGTAACTTGTTATTAAATATAATACTAGATAAGTTAGTTAAAAATGACTATGAGCTGAAAAAAATATTTCATTTGTATCTCATGGTGATAGTTTGTTTGGTGAAATTCAATCAATTAATTAAGAATTAAACATGTCTTGTTATATTGCAGGTTATAACCTTTGTGCTAACTTAAAAATATGGAGTTTTCAAGATAAATTTGTAAAAAATCTTTGACAATTTATTTGATCAATATAAACATATCGTTTGACTGCACATACTCTAACGATATTTGTGAAAAATTACAAAAACAAATTAAAATCACAATCTAAACCTCTCTTTGGATCTTACACTTTTTTACAATAATTACGAGAAAAGTTATTTTTCTGAGTCTTATTTTGTTTCTTTTATTCAACACTAGTGTAGTAAAGACTTTTGACTCTGGTTGTTTTTTATATTCTGCATCGGTTCCAGAACCGAGACATATTAGAATGAGGCATAAAGAGGATGGCTTTTGGCTTCGGGATGAACCGAAGTCATAGAACTACTCTTCTGCCTCGGTTTTAATGTGAATCGAAGCCATTTTGTAAAAAATATGGAGCTCTTACAGCAGCGGTGGTCGCTAAGAGACGCGATAGTTTTTCGTCACAATGGCTGGCCAATCAAGAGCTCACGGTTTGCACTGGCCTCCATCTGCAACGGTGGCTCAGGCGCATCTGCAATGGAGGCGTTCTCGTCATGGTAGCGCGTTCGTGGTGGGGCTCGTGGCTCGCGCGCAAAGACTCGAGGTGCCTCTGTCATGTCCGTTCTCGTTCATTTTCTGGTATAGTGGGTTATGATGGTAAAGACACTTCTTCGCTTGCGGTGTCTCTTCGTGACATGGCAATGGTGTGTTTTGAACCCTAAATCTGTGAACCCCAAAGCAACACAAATGAATCAAAAACGCAAAAAAAAAAAAATTAACAAAATGCGAAGGGAAACCCATTTTTCGAACTCATCGTTAGCGAGAGACGACGATTTAATCGGCGCTAATGGATGGCGCGACGGAGGCGACAACGGCGGCAACTGGTCGGCAACGGAGCTGGACATTGGTGGTGGTAGAGAGAGCGAAGAGGGGTTTTGCACGTAGAGAGTTTTGAGAAGACGGTGAATAGTGAAAGGGTTTCGCGATTTGGAAATTTAACAAGCTTTATGGTCTCGGTTCAATTAATAACTGAGGCCTAAAGTCCCTTTACTACTTCGGTCCCTAAACACCCGAGGCCAAAAATGTTGACGCTAGTGGCAATTTTGAAATTTTGATTACTGGGCTGCCTTATAGGCTTCGATTCTTTTGTAACCGAGGCCTAAAGTCCCTTTACTGCACCGATTTTCAGAGACCCGAGGTAATATAGTTGGACGAAATTGCAAAATTACCATCACCTCCTTATAGGCTTCGGTTCCGCTATAACCGAGGCATATACGACGAAGTAAAATGTCAAATCTACACTAGTGCAACTGATGTTTCTTCTTCATCACTCATCTTGGATTCTCCTCTAAGTGATGTGACTTATTCTTCTACTCCAAATAAGTATTCCTTTCACTTTGTGTTTAGTTTCAATTATAGATTTAAGAGAAAGTGATCGGGTAAATTTAGAGAAATTTGAAGGTAAAGTTTATGTTATTTCTTTTAAGGAACTCAAAGGTAAAAATGAAAAGATTTGAATGCAAAGTTTATAAAAGTTTGTGAAATATTTGATGGATGTGATACAATAAAAGATTTTAATAAATTAAAATATAAAACTACTACTTTATCCTTATAATTAAAATTAATATATTATTATTATTGTGTAACAACAAAAAATCAATATAACAGTAATAAGTATAGTGATAAACTAGTGGTTCAACCTTGTATTTATTTCAGAGAAACAACTAAGTTCATATCTGTTTATAGAAACTCAGAAATACAAGGAAAATGCCAAAAGAAAGCAATAATCTGGAAGCACCGCTTAAATCTGCCTTTCCCAAGGTACCATTCCTGCAATAACCGAATAGCAGGCCTGAATGATGAGAAGGGACATGAATAGTAGAGAGTGAAAGAAAGTTCAGAGAAAAAACTAGAGAGAGGCGTCCATGCCATCAAGCTACTTTTCCCAAATGAAGTCACGCCATTTTATTTTCTCTCTCCTTACACGTACATTTTTACGCCTTGGCCTCATTTCTTCTCCCTTTGCCACGTGGCCATTATCTTCCACTAATTCCCCTCCACAACAGTCCTTTTTCTTTATGTTTGTTACATTACTCCTCCATTGCAGAACAACCTTGTCCTCAAGGTTGAATTAGGGATAAGCGCTTTGCAACTCATCGATTGGTTCCCATGACGTATCCTCTGGCAGTAATGAATCCCATTGTACTAGAACTTCTGGAATCTCCTGTCCATTTCGATGAATGACACAAACATCCAAAATGTCATAAGGACACATGATGGGACCCAACTCATTTATAGTTAATGGCAGAGGAAAATATTGTTGACACTAACACAAAAAAGCCCTATAACGTCACCCATATAACGTTTGTCTAGAAAAAGTCCCACGTTAAAAATGACCGGTGGCATTTTTGTAAATTATTTGACTTTTTTAACGTTTGCCCATTCCAACACAGACGTAATTTAATGTCTGACCCAGTACCCCGACGTTATGTAAAAATTAACGTCTGAGCTCTCTACCCCCGACTTAATTTAACGTCTGACCCACTCTGCCCCGACTTAATTTAACGTCTGACCCCCTTTGCACCGACGTTAAGTAACGTCTGATCGCGCAGCCCCGACGTCAATTTTTGGGTTTTCTCTACGCGAAACGCATAAACCCTAATTGTTTCGTCGCGCCACCAATTTTTCGCGAAGCTTCTTCGTCGGCAACCATCATTTCGAGCTCCTCCAGGTAATTTTTGAACGTTTTTCACCACCAAACTTGTTGGGATTTGATTATGGATTGATTTTAGGCGTTTTGAACCGAATATTTTCC
>Ga0209589_1004648_pt1 | contig 23592 bp, 9 predicted proteins | sample CowpeawhiteBW_FD_187525 | JGI IMG/M metagenome (GOLD analysis project Ga0209589, IMG submission 187525) | Root nodule microbial communities of legume samples collected from California USA - Cow pea white BW (SPAdes) (version 2) | ecosystem: Host-associated > Plants > Roots > Nodule | place: USA...
ATATATATATATATATATATATATATATATATATATATTTTTTTTTTCTATAGATTTTTTAATAATTTATTGATAATTCACTATAATTACTATTTGTAGTGAATAGTGGTAATTTGAAAATCAAACCGAACGTATTAAAAAAATTTAATTATAAAACGTTGAAGTTATATTATAATAAATGCTAATATTGATCTATAAGCACATTTTAATTAATTCTTCAAAGTCATTATTTCAGTTACTAATTAAAGTCTTTTTGACTAAATAATATGGAGTGATTTTAATAAATATTTTTTAAAGTTGGTTGAATTATTAAAGTGGAAAATAATTTGGAAACAACTAGAAGTGCATAATATAAACGTCTCTTAAATAACTAATTGATAACAATCACTTATTATGCGTTTAGAGTTAGGTTGAAAAATATTGAACCCAGACTTCTGAAATTACTAATTCTGGATTCTCACTCTCATTTAATAATAACTACAATCACGTCTCTTAAAAACTTCTTAAATCACTAAGGATGAATTTGATAAAGTTTAAATATAGTTCCTCTTTCATATTTGGATATACGTTGATTAAAAAATAGGACGCAGACCGTGTTTCTTGCACCTTACGTTAATAAAATGCAAATATAAGCTTTTCATGTGTTAAATCAGAGTTATTAGAGAAGGATTAGGTTAAGAGTCGTTGAAGAAGGGTTAGATAAGTGTACCTTGTGTAGATGGAGTTATCTTTTTAGGCCCAACATGCAGAGAGTAATTGCCTCGAGTGTACTTATTTTTCAAGGGCCAAACAGATTGATGAGGCCCAACCTATGTGCAGCAATCTTTTTGGGCCGACATGTAGGTTTTGCTTCCTGCACCCTATCTTTTTCTTCTTACCCCTCTTATTTTTTAAATTGACAATTGTATCCTTAAATTCGGTTAAGGTTGAGCAATGTTCCGGAAACTTAAATCCCTAAAAGGAGTTACCGAACTTGGTTTCTAATGTATTTCAATAGTAAATCTCAGTGCATGTCAACATGCACAATTAAAAAGCCACTATCAGCCTTCAAAATAACGTGTGATGCTGCAGCTTCTGAAATTTCAATATCTCTTATTTTCTTAGTCTCTACTAAAATCCATTTTCATAAGAAAGACATGTTTGTACTATAAAAATAAATTCACACAGTTTAAGGATAAGATAAGTGACAAACACTTTATTCTCTGCTTTATTATCGTAATATCCATTCTCACAATTTTATATACCTACTTATAACGTACCAAGTGTTTACACTAAGAAAACTTTCAATTAACTAACGAATAATTTATATTTAAAGTGAATGAATGATGTAAAAGATATAAGTTCAATTCAAACGATCAACAAAACTATAACTATAACCATATGTACTATCCGATAATGAACAAAATATTTTTCAGAACTTCTCACTCTAACCATCTGTACTATTCGCTAACGTTATAATTCAGTTTGGAACATTTTAAAAAAAGTCACCCAACCCAAGCACATAACTCAGTTTTGCAACTTTTTTGACATAGAAATGATTTTTAACTGCATTTAGGTGAGTTTGAGGATTTTGTGTTCACAATTAACTATGTCCTTCATTTAATAACTGCAAAAACTGAACAAAATATCAATCATGACTACCCATCTATTTAATCCATATTCCCCACTTATGTGATGAGTCATCGAGGAACCATTTCCAAAAATTACAACCAACAACATAATTTAATATTCTATGTTTTGGTCATTCAAATAATTTTTTAGTAAATTAGGGTGACTATAAAGATCTTTTTCTGACACCTAAGTTTTCATTTCGATCAAATACTACGGAAAAGTTCAAAATATTCTTCACCATTCTCCACTTTTGTTATATATATTATTTCTTATGTTTATTTATTAAAAAAACTCGCAAGATCTTTAATTTTTAAATAGACATTTTTTATATTTTTGACAAATAATGATCACATTTTTATTTTGTATTTTAATGAAGTAAGATTCCTTTCCCTACTTTAACTTAACATATAATTAAAAGTTGTGAAAATTAAAATGCAAAGTTTTAAAATATTAAAAATATTTTTTTTATAGAGAAGTTGAATAGTTAAATTATTGTATATTAGAAATATAATAAAATTATAGCATCACTAAATTATCATTTTTTCTATATTTTGAAAAAAAATACTAGTAAATGTGGTGTGATTCTGAATGAGTTTATTTCTAACATAAGACTAATTTCTCTTCTATGACTCAATAAATTAGAATAAAAAAAGATCTCAGTATATGAATTATTTTGACAATATATAAATGTTAATTAAGAAGACCCAAGAGAAAAGGATAATCATTTTTCTTTAATATATGTATATATAGTTAACTCTTGATCATTTTTGATAGATGCAAGTATTTCAACATACTTTCATATTACTTCACTAAGTATAATATCGACAAAAACTCTATTTCAACTTCATTAACTTATATATACTACCTTCAACTTAAATCTTATGAACCTAAATCTTCATCATCACCATCTTCCCCAATCTTGCTCATTAGCACCTGTTTCCTTTAACATATTGGCATTTAATATGTAACTTTATAATCTTAATTTTTTCTTGGATAATTGCTTTTTCTCATGATTTTGCTTTAGTGGTTTCTTTTTTATCACTTCTTGCTCTTAACTACCTATTTGTAAACTTCTTCTTGCAACTTCAAATATTTAAAATTTACGATTTTTTTTTTATTTTGAATCTAGAATGTGTAATTGAAAGATATTCCAAAAGGTATAATTGTAAAAATTGTATTTTTATTACAAGTATGCGATCTTGATACTTTGTATTCTTTTATTCTGTTTAATAATTTTACTAAATTTTTATGTTACAAATAATATGGATTTTAGAATGTTAATATAGTTTATCAAAATTTATAATAATGTTTAACATGACTTTATTTGAAAATATGTGATGTAATTTCTCATAAAATAAGTAAATCTTGTAATAACTATCGAAAAACAAATTCAGGTAATACTGTTTATATTTATATTTAAAAAATTATTTTATAATTTTCATAAAATTAGCTAGATAACAATTAATCATATATAAAATGTTAATCTCACAATAATTAATAATTATGTTTTATTGAAATCGTTGTAATTAGTAACACTATGTACTTTATGGTTATAATTTATATCCATTTTTACTGTAGTTTTTTTTTTATATAGATTATTATTATTATGTAAATTATCTTTTTTTTATGACAATAATTTTTTTTATTGAATTTAAAATTCTCTATATTTTATATCATTATTTATTTTCAATCTGCACACAGTGATGTATACCAATTATTTGGAGCTGCATGGATTTTGTTTTTTAAATTTAATATTCTGACTAAAAAAATAAAAAAATAAAATTACTGTTGAGTATTTTTTTTATATTTAATATCTTGATTAAGAAATAAATAATATAATTACTTTTAAGTTTGAAGAAAATATTTATTATATATATATATATATATTATGATTATTTATATTTTGTAAACATTTATAGATAATATTTTAATTTTTGAATTCAGACCGCTGCTGTCAATAAACTTTATAACGGTTAGTTTCAAAAGAAATCAATATAGCCGTTGCTGTCATCCCTACTATATATATTCAATCTCACTTTCAAATAGTTTTCCATTAAAATCTCTCTCTCTTTCTGTTCATTTTCATGCACCGGAACCGGGCTCCGAATGGCATATTGCAGTTGGTTTGAACAACTTTGAAGTGCAACCGTGGGATACAACTTCAAATTGACAGGTATATCTTGGGTTTATAAGAGGTTTATAATAAACTGTTTATTTATTATACTTTACTAATAGTGTTGTTCACTTTTTGTAGTCGATAACTTTGAGAGGTGGACAGACAAAGAGTTGGATCTTTGGCATGGAATAACCACATACTCACAACTATTGGTTTGTTTGTTGGTGCATTGAGGTGTGCCCAGAGCAGAGGAATTGTAATGTGAGTTTGTAGCATATGTATATTTCTTTTTCCTTCCCACTCTTCTTCCTCGGGTCATGAGCTAAGTGAGAGACTTTCACATCCACACACACTTTATAAAAGCTGCTTCTCCCAACGTATATATAGGGCCCACATTTTAACCTAAGTACCTTTTTCAATCCTATCAAATAAACACTGTCATTTACTAATCTCACTTAGGGTTAGGGTTAGAGTTAATGTTAATGTTAAGGTTAAGATCAGAGTGAGGGTAAGGATAAGGGTTATTAGGCCTAGGGTTAAGGTTAGTGTTGGGGTTATGGGTTAATTAGGGTTAGTGCTTGGGAGGGCTATGGTTAGGATTTAGAGGTTAGGGTATTAGTTATGGCTAGTTAGGCTAGTTAGGGTTAGTGCTTGAGGGTTAGTAGGTATTAGGGTTATATGGTTAGGGTTGGTCTGAGGCTATAGGGGTTTAGGGCTGGGCCTCTGGGTCTCAGAGGGGCGAGGGATTTGGCTCTCCTGGGGGCTCTGGCTCTCTCGGGGGGTCGAGAGAGGGCGGGACTCTCCTCCCGGAAGAGCTGTCTCGGGACTCTCCTCCCAGGACGGGAGAGGACTCCTCCCGAGATGGAATCCGAGGGAGGGTTCTGACTCTCCCGAAGGGAGATCTTCCGGGATGGAGAGCTCTGGAGGAGGGGAGAGGTTTAGGGTTTAGGGGAGAGGAGGGGGCTCTTCCGGGAGAGAGCTCCTTCCGAGCCGGCCTAGTGGAACGCGGGGAGTTCAGGGAAGCTCTTCAGGACCCATCGTTCGGGACTCATTCTCCCCGAAGGCACTAACGAATAATGAATGTAAAAGTTCAAGAAAAAGATAAACTAAAAATTATCAAATTAAAAAATACGACGAAAAATAATAGAACTTAAGACAAAGAGTAACATTTTAAAAGAATATGAATATTTCTTAATAATAAATACTATTTGCAATCAATCAAATAAGTTAAACAATAAAGAATAATTTAATAGAACAATAAAACTAATTGATGGATAACTCAATTAAAAATAATCTTAAAAAGAATATAACGCACGATGAATTCAACTGACATTATCAAAATCAATTTGCAAAACCAATAATAAACTATTGATTTTCCTCGAACTCGAATTTACGTGAATTCAATATGATTTCTAATTCTTGGAACCTTGAATCAAACAACCACATAAACAGCGCAATGGATCAATCCACTTGCACCTATTTGAGACATTTGCTAGGATTTCAAAGTGCTTCATTTCATGATTCGTCCTATTTCTGCTTATCATTTCAATTGGGAAACGACCTTCCAAAATTTACCCATGAATAATTATAATACATTTGCGTACACAACATGTTTGATCAATTGCACAGCTTCAATTGATCCTTATTTTTACATTTTACTTCTTATGCGTGTGATTGTCTCAGATTTTAACAAGGATCATCATATACAAAATATATCACAAGAACTACAATTTTCTTTAACTATATATATTACAGCAAACAAGATACTTTATCGAGATGACAACAGTGTTTTACGATGGAACTGATTGACTCCTCCTCGTTTCTTCGTTTTTACCCCATAGAACCCCGCACAATCCGCATACAATCAACATTGATCCAATGATGCTGAAAACAAAAAACCTATCATCCATTTACCCTGCTCAAATTTAAAAGCATTATGCAGTCTGGTCATAACAATGAATACATTTTGAGTTTCATTTTTAACCTATAAACACGTAAAGAAGTATGTAGTGTTTTATACATACAAATCCTAACATTCCACCTAAACACACTACAGAGGGTAAAATTACTGCACTGTTTTTCTTTCTAAGTATAGGTTAAACATATTTTATTAAAAGAAGTGTGTGTACCTTCCTAGGTATAGCTTCTCGTCCAAAATAGTGGATCCAGCAAAGGCCACAATCACAAGCATGAGAGGGCTAAAAATGGAAACAAACAAAGGACCTTTTCTGCGTAGACACCACGAATAGGCAACATACATCACTCCAGAAGTCACTGTACCCTGCGTCAAACAACACTCGCAGACACAACTAAGAAAGTTAGCTATATCTCTAGTTACCATGTGAGTCCAAATAGAAATAAAAGTAAAATAGATTATAGAAGAAATGAAAGTAGCATACACACCGAATAAGCCACGGTGAATAGTCTTACATTCCAACCCAATCTCCACTCACTCAAATCCCTTTCAACGCAAAATGCAAACGAAAGTGATAACAGTGCTCCCATTAGGGTCACCAATGCTGTGCTTGAATAAGGATAAGGGTACCTTTCAGTAAGTTTTGTCTGCACATATTATTAAACTCTAAATTACTCAAAGAAAACCAAATTCATACACTCATAAACAATTTTTCAAACGAGCTTGCAAATCAAAATTGAAATTCACCTGATTGATTAGCCAGAGTGCATTAGAGACTTGGGTTCCGAGTGAGGCAAGAGCACCTAATATGTTCTTAGAGCCAGAAATAGTGTCTCTCTGCAGAACGTTGTGGTCGTTTCGGTGGACATGGAACCACGTCGTTAGCTTAATTTCTGGGCCTTTAATGAAAGTCATAATCGTTGCTCCACTAATTCCGATTATCGTTCCAATTATCTTCATCTTTCCCCCTCTTGTTATTAAATTTAATTTTTCCAATCTGTCCAACCACAAAACAAACATTTTCATTAAACATTAACTATATCTAACATTTTTTTTAATAATAAATCAGACCAACTATTTATAAGCTTAAACTAAAATTGTTAATGAATCATTTTATTAGGTGTAACATTTCTTACCGAAAGCAGAGTAAGACGATAAAGGTAATGCCCGGACCGAGGTTGGACATGGCGGTTGTAAACGTCGCAGATGTTAAAGTAATTGATTCAACGCTTAAGTTTTGAGCAACTGTTCCGCTGCATATAACAAGTAATAAAGCACCAAGTAAAAATACATATAACAAGATTAAGAAAACTAAAATATAAGAAGAAAAAATTAAATGATAGATAACTGATGATTATACATATGAATAAACATCATTACCTACCCAATCAAACCACCCAGAAATGCATGAAAGAGTATCATCCAAGTCATATTTGATCTCTTATTCCTGCAAATTATTAACAAACAACGTATTTATTTGATTATCATAACTTACTAAAATTTGAACAAGAGCATGAGAAGAAGAATAAAGAGGAAAAACCTTTCAATGATGAGAGCAAGCGGAGAAATGAAAACGGTTGCGAAAACATATCGGTAAGCAACAATGATACTACAATTCATACCATCCTTTAGAGCAAGTTCGTAGAGAATATTCACCCATGCATTTGCTATCTGCATCATCACCATTACCAGAATTGGCTGCGCTATTTTCCACGTCTCCATCACAGGATCACCACCTATGACATGCAAAAGAGAAGTTTGAGTGTATTTTGCGGATTTTCAGAAAATAAAAAGAGTGCAGCATAGTATATTTATGATTTAACGTATTCGACAATATTGTCAACATGTATGGATGATATATAACACCATTGACAACACAATATTTTCAGAGATTTTCATTATTTCACACAAAAAAAGAAATCAAAATCAAATGGATGTAGAAACCTCACCTGGTATATTAAGTTGAACTATTTGACTTACTGAGGATTGAGAAGGAGTTTGGTTCAGGTGCTGTTTATGCCCTTTTCAAATTCAGAGCCCTAGTGAAACATTTAAATGTTTAAATAAGATTCTATTGAATGCATGGAGCTTCACGTAATGGTTGATAAAGTGAAATGGTAGTTTCACATACACTTTCAGAATGAGTAGTAGTAGTGATAGGTTGACCACAAAAGAACAGATAACATCATTCCACACTCTAAAATAATAATATTTTAATTATATATATATTTTAGTTTAAAATTATAATACACATTATTATATTATTAAAAATAGTGTCAAAATATGGGTATTTTTAGTATGTGTCAAAATAACTTTTCTCCCTCATAATGTGTATGCATTACACACGAGACTTATAAGTTCATAGTTTCCTTTATCTGAAACTTTAAGTATATATTGATGGATGGGTAGATTAACGTCTTATTTTTCACTTGAATTTCATTGCAAAATAGAGGACAGCTAATTAAACGTTCTGAAACATTTTGGTCAATCAAAAAGTTGTTTTTTCTAACATTAACCAAACTTTCAGAGTTTCGTATTAATGGAAGTTCTTTGTAAGTTTTTTTTTTTTTTCTTTAATGTATATCTCACATATGAAAGCAAAATGCAATCTCAATTGATTTTCCATCTTAGATATAGTGAAAGCCCGTAACCCTTGGAGGCATAGAACATTTTCTATGTCATCGTTTTTTTTTTTTTTTTTTTTAAATTTTTAGATACTTAATCCGATAAAAGAATAATTAGATATCTAATATTCCAGTTAAACTAATAGTCCTTTTACCATATGTATTAAAAAAGTTAAAATTTAACCGAAGTTATTTAACAAAGATACATATAATCCCAACAAAGATTTTTTTTTAACTTGGTTATGTTTCAAATATATGTTTTAAAACCTCAGAAAAACTCTCCAAATTTCTATAAATTTATTTGAAACTGATTAAGTAGTTTCTGAATCTTCTTTAGAAACAAATAATTAAAAAACAAATAATTTTAATAGTTTTTTTTTTCACTTTCCCTCTAATTCTTTTATTCCTTTCCTTTCTCTTTTCTCTCCAAACCCTAACACAACATCACTTCCAACCATGATCGAAGACAAATTATGGGTAGGAGAATTATTTTTGTTCTTTTGTTGAATACTAGGAAAACAATGTTGTACATTGCCATCCATGTTCTGATTGGGTGATATTAAAGTTAAAATTATACTCCATAGATGTTAAAATATAATGATTGATATTTCTCTTGGAGGTAGATTCCTATGTTTATGAGTATGTATTGAAGAGGCTATTTGATTGAAGAGTTTCTACAATCATTAAGCTTGTGTCATACTTACAAGAATAATAAGGCACCCTTATCAACCATGAGCTCTGATTCAGGCAATTAATACTAATTCCTTTACAAACGTGCTAATTTATTTATGTTTGGAGTGAAGAATTTTCATTAACATTTGGTTCAAATCTATTAATTACTAGGTCATCTAATTAATTAACTTGCTTTAAAGTAGAAATACAAATTTATTGAGGTGCAAATTTAAATTATGGAGGTGTAAATTTAAATTATGGAGGTGCAAGAAGAAATTACCTTTCCCTTCCTCCTGAAGGAGCCCTCAAAATAATTTACTTATTATAGCAGTTTTTTTTTTTACCTCCAAGATTTGTTCATCTTCAAAAGCTTTTCAAATTTAAAAGATGTCATTAGGCTATTTGACTGAGTAACGCATATCTCATCCAAAGTTGTTTTTGGATGTCGATAAAGGATGTTTTCGAATGTCGATATCCTATTATTTTTAGATGTAAAAAACATATATTTATATATTACTGGATATCAACTTTTGATATATATATATATATATATATATATATATATATATATATTTTTTTATTTTTTAAAGTGTAATTATTTTTTAATAATTATATATATTAATATTTTATTTTATATTTAAAGTATATATTAAGAAATATTAAAAATTGTAAAATATATAAATTAAAATAATTTAAAAATAAAAAATAAATAAAACAAAAAATAATAAACTAAAGAAAAAATAATTAAAATTAGAAAAAAAAATGAAACTTTAAATAAAAATAAAAAAGGTTAAAACAGAGTGATGAGGAAAACATTCATTTAAAAATTATTATTATATTTTTAGATGGTAGTTTAATTAGAAGGACGTAAGAAAAACAAGTTTAAAATAATTATTTTGATAAGTGATTTTAAACATAAAAAAATAACTTTTCTTGAAAATATAATAAGACTCACGTAAGTTTATTTAATAAGATATTCAAAGTAACTTATCAAAATAAGTTATTTTAAATTATTATTATTATTTTAAATTTAAACAAAACATCTAAGTGTTAAAAAATATTCTTTTCTTTAAAAATCTTAAAAAAATTTACCCTAAATTATCAAAATGAGCTGGTGTGAAAGTGATTTTTAAAAGCATGGAAATGAACACATATTTTTTATAATTGCATATTTTTTTGATTTTATAAGACTAACCTATTTTTTAAAATATATATATTTTTTGACTTAACAACTGTGATCAAATTAAGGTACCAAATAATAATTAGATAAAATGAGATAATTATATAAAATATTATATAACTATACATAAATAAAGTTTATACAAAAGTGCATGTTCACTTATGTATGTACGTGTGTGCTAATATTAATAATTTTGAAATTTTTGATGTTTTACGATATATGAAAAATTTAAATTAATCACCTATTAATATTACAACATTTTTTTTCTTGAAAATGATAGCTTTATGTGCAAGTTGATTGCACTCGCTATACTTAGCCTCAGTCCTTCTCCAACATTTGAATGGAGGATGTCCCATCTTCTGTCAATGCTCGCAAGGATACTTCCCCTTTTCATTTCCTGTTTTATTTTTACTATTTGTTGCACCGTCTCTTTTTAGTTGTTGAATATTTTTGTTTTTGTCACAATTTTCAACTTTAGCACTTAAAGTCTTATTACTTAATTATACATTTTTTTTGTATGATATTGTTCAATAATATATCAACTTATCTTATTATTGATGTGATGTATCTCGTTTCTTAAATGTTCAATATTTAGACATAAATTATAATTATACGACTTTAAAATTAAAGTACCAAATAATAATTGGATAAAGCAAGAGAATTATATAAAATATGTTAAAATAGCTTTTTGGTCTAAATTCTCGTAAAGTTTTGTCAAATTAGTCATAATTTGTTTTTGTGTTTAAATAGGTCCCAATAGGTCCCAATTTCGTAAGTTTTATTCAATTTGGTCATTTTTTGCTAACATTCTTAAAATCATTAACTGTAATGAATAGTGACTTCCACGTCTCACTTTGTGGGTTTTCTTTATTTTTTTTAAAATTTTTTGACGAAAATTGTGACCTATTTGAACTTAAAAACAAAGTTAGAATTGATTTGAAAAAATTTGACAAAATTTGAGACAAAAAAATATTTTAATCTCTAAAATAATACATAACAATACAGAAATAAAATTTAGACATAAGTAAGCGTGCACTTATGTGTTCATGTTCGTGCATATAGACATAAGTTATACCTTGAAAATTGAAAAATTATCCTCCTGATTATTATTTTGAAGGCTATTCCATTTTATTTGTCAGATATGGTACCAACACACCTTCAAGGTGGCCTGAACATGTTGTTTCAAGTTGCAACCACTCATGGGATTTTGACTGCTAACATTATCAATAATGGAACATAAAACGTCAAGCCTTCGGGTTGGAGGTTGTCCCTAGGCTTGGTTGCAGTTCCATCTCTTTTGATGACCGTGGGAGGGATATTTCTTTCTAGTACTCCAAATAGCTGAATCAAAGGAGGATTGATAGAAAGGAGAAGAAAGCTGCTAGAAAAAAAAAGAAAAAAAAAGCAACCAATGAGGTTGGTATTAAGTACCAAGATATGATTTATGGAAGCGAATAAGCAAACTCATTAAAGCATTCATTTTGTAACATCCTTGAACATGGTTTATGCAATAACCTTCTGTTCACTTTCGTAATTGCACAAACCTTCCTCGCTCTTCTTTTCTCATTCAAGTTTGGGATATTCTTCTTCTTTACTGGTTGGATTATCTGTTCCTATCTGAAACTAAGGAGATTAGCATTGAAGAGATGTCTTTTATGTGGAGGAAACACTAGTTCTGGAAAAGGATATTTCTCAACTGATTTTAGTATCTAAAGTACTTGACACATAAACGTTGAGTAGATTCATCAGAAATGTTTATCAATAATTACAAGGTCATATAGCAAAATAAAAAAATTATGATTTTACAAAGTGTTCTCATGTATGTCAACAATGAAAATAATCAATAAATAATTTTAAGTAAGTATTATTACTTAAATGTACATTTCTTTCATTTGTGTGTACCGATTTATTTTCTTCATTTATGATCCTTATTTTTTAAATGTCAAATATTTAAAAATAAATTATATTTGTATAAATTTCAAATTTAAATATCAAATAATAATTATATAAAAGTGAAAGAGTTATATAAAATATATAACTACACATAAATGAAATTTATAGATACGTATGTGTGCACTTGTATTATATGTGTGTGCACTTATTTGTGTGTATGCGCATGTGGATGCTTATATTATTAGTTTTGAAAATTTTGATATTTTACGACAATTCGTTTTCTTTAAGTGGGACTAAAACCTTAGTTTGAACAACTTAGAAACGAAAATTCCAAAATGGTGGTATATAAAAGGTTAAGATAAAAGATTTAAGTAATGTTGATAATTTGTAATCAACATTTATAAAGTCAACTACATAATTAAGGTTGGTCTATTGACTCAGTAACGAAATTTGTCCAGTTTACTTTCTGAACATCCAGCAACAGTGTTTAAATGGTCTCAATTCAGTATTAGTACATATTAAATGTTAAAACTTTTTATCTTTAATTAGCTTCGTAAATTGTTGGCTATTTTCAAGTATATAAAAGTTGAATTCATGTAAAAGTTCAATATCTATATCCTGTATTCGAGTATTAATTTTCTTTCTGTTAACACTAATTTCTTGTGGTGTATGATGCATATTTTTGAACATCAAAATATTCTTTTTAATCTTATATATCTTAGTTTGTTACCTTATACACAAATGAAAGAGATATTTTGATTTCAAATTCTACTATCTTCTTTTTTGAAAAATTAACAAACAAAACCTCCCTAAAATAAAATAAAAAGTCGATAATCTTGTCAGACAAGAACCTTCACTTGTAATCATAAACCAGAAATCTATACTAAAATAATGAAAGTTCTTTTCAATAATAAACAGTTGTACAAAGATAGAATTATTTTTATTATTATTATTATTATTATTATTATTATTATTATTATTATTATTATTCTAAACCCCTTTTAATTTGATCATTATAACGGCACCTAACCACAAACATCTATGATCATTCCTTGTAAAACTATATTTTCCAAAGAGGTGATATATAATTAGGAATGATTACCCTGTGCAATTTTTTAACCTCCTAGAGATGATTATGATCTAAACAATGTCACTCCATAACCAATAATCTGATGAGTGATGTGCAGAAACAAGTGTTTGCCAATCCTAAAAGGCCACATAGGCATGAAAAAGGGCAACTTTCACACTGAAAATTTTGATGGAGACAGATGGAACAATACCATTGGACCTTCTCTGAAGATGGAGGCAACCATGGTTGGCTTTTCCACTTGATTAATGTCACCCATAGGTCTACACAACATCAAGGATTATTACTCCTAATGCTTTTTTCAACGCTTTCACATGTAAAAATACCCTCCAAAATAAAATACCACACAATTGTGTAGCCTTTTGTTTTGCATTCTAGCACTCTATAAATATGATCATGACCTTGCACCCTATTTCAACTCTCTTCCTTCATCATCTACATTTTCTTTATGGTTAAGTTTTTTCTCCTCTCATCATTCCCTTAGAATTTCTTCTCACAGGGTGAAGGTGGAGATCATTTGAAAAGGGTCATATTTATGGCTGATACATTTGACGAAGAGTGTGACTATCTCTTCAAAGCTGTTCTGATTGGAGACTCTGGAGTTGGGAAATCGAATCTGCTCTCAAGGTTTGCAAAAGATGAATTCAGGTTGGATTCAAAACCCACAATAGGAGTTGAATTTGCTTACCGGAACATCAAGGTCGGAGACAAACTCATCAAAGCTCAAATATGGGACACTGCAGGCCAAGAAAGGTAAAGAACCATTCTTTTTTCTTTTCCTCACTTCCAATGAATGATTCTTTGTTGTCTCTTCAATTGGTCATCACTTTCGACTTTTATTTTTTCCTTCAATCGTTTCAATGTTTTGATCATACTCATTTTGTTTCATGAGCTCATAGTAGTGTTTATAGAATATTCTTATGTTTTGAGGTTGTAGTCAAGAATTCAGTTTCATATATAGTAGATCACACGACCCTGGAACTTGTTTTGATGAAGGTTGAGACTGTATAAACCCGGGTTTCGATTTCTAAGTGGGTTTAATATGAATTGAACTTGAAATTACAACGAACTTCTCTGTTATGCTTTGTTAACTAAACAAGTATAGTTCTGTGGCTTTTGCTTATGGTTATTGGACAAAATAAAGAAGAAAAGAGTGGGAGGGAGGAAGAATAATTTAGTATTTTTTGTAAACTGAACTGTTCATCCGTGATGATCTCTGAGATTTGATGATTGAAAAATGTCGCGGCTGCCAAATGCCAATTGAGTACTGGTTTAGTTACGTGGGGGAATGAAATTAGGAAAGAACAACTCTTGAATCCGTTGAGTGGGACCCTGATAACACTAACACTATCATGATTGAATTCCATGCCTGGATTTGTATGTGTTTGAGTAAAGAAACTTGTGAACAAAAGCTAACACTGTACTTATATCATTAAAAAATCCAAAACATGTTGTTCTCCCTCCAAGGTAGGTGCTTTATTGGAACCTTGTCGTAATTTCCTCCTTTTCCGTGAGTGCATGTAACTTTCGTTTTGTTCGAAATTCACAAAAAGAACAGTAATTACCACTTTTGTGTTTGAATGTTACATGCCCTCAGTTTGCTTCTTTTCCTTGCATTTTCAATTGTCATCATGAATTAGGCAGAAGTATTATGCAGCAGAGTTGAATAATAATGAGCATGCCACCCTATTAATTGGTCTCGGTGACCAAAATGATGGGTCGTGTAGGCTGTGTAAGTGTAGAAACTAAGTTTTCTTTTCTTTATCTGTTTGATCATGCAATGCAATCTATATAGCGTAACTATTAGGCGATGTGGGTCCTAGACGTGGACATGTTCGAGCTTTGTTAAATGATGAAAGTGATTGAGAGAAAGAGCAGAAAGATAATCAATGAGTCTGGTGTGGAAATGAATGTAAGATGGTGAATACTTTGGTGCGCAATCACATAGTCAAACATTTCATTTCTTCTTTCTAATTATCTAAATATTCTTAGACTAGACACTCGTAGGGGATACAGATTCACCTATTTTACATCACCTACCTATAACAAGAAAATATGTGTAACAACATATGATATGTAATTTGTAAATGTTAATAATTCAGTCTAAAAAGCATGTTATGTTATAACTTTGTGGCAGGTTTAGAGCAATCACGAGTTCATACTACAGAGGGGCCTCAGGGGCAGTGCTGGTGTATGACATAACGATGAGATCGAGCTATGAGAATGTGAGGAAGTGGCTGTTGGAGCTGAGAGAGTTCGGAGGGGAAGAGATGGTGGTGGTTCTGGTGGGAAACAAATGCGATTTGGATCAATCGCGAGAGGTTGAGAAAGAAGAAGGAAAAGGGTATGCTGAAACAGAAGGGTTGTGCTTCATGGAAACCTCTGCTTTGAAGAATCTCAACGTTGAGGAAGTGTTCTTGCAAATGATCACAAGGATTTATGACATCACAAGGCAGAAAAATTTGGCAGCAAAAATGGACGACAAACCGATTAATCTTCTCAATGGGAAGGAGATTCATCTTGCTGATGAAGTCACTGCAACCAAACAAGCTACTTCTTGCTGTTCCAGATGAGACATTTTTTTTTTCTGGGAAAATTTTTGCGATGACCTTTCAGTAATTCATTCTTCCGATTTTCTCTACTTCCATCTGCAAAGTTTCTTCATCTTGTTATCGGCGTTTCTTCATTGCATGGTGAAGACGATTTAATTCTTAAATCACACGAAAGGTGACTTCATGATAGATTGTAAATGCTGATTTTTATATCATACACGTTATTTTTTTTGGCCTAAGCTCATGTACTTTTTTATGGATAAAATTTTGTTCCGACTAAATATAATTATTTCCGACAAATTCTTTTCAATTATGTGACTTGGTGCTGAAAAAATATATAGAAATCAATTTGTCACGTAATGTTTAATTGCAAATTTCGTGAATAAAAAATATAGTTACATCAACATGCATTCTTAGGTGAATTTTTGTTCAAACTATCTTGCAAAGACTGGTTCAGGATAAAAAGAACATAAAAAATAGAAATGAAGACAACCATCAAATGTAAGATGAGTAAAGGGAAGTTAAAAGAAAATTAAAAAAAGAGAGGAAGTACAACATGAATTTTAAATTTTAGAAAATGTGTAACCTCTTAGGTTACGCATGAACTCTTCCACGTCCAGAAGGTCACGTTTGATAATGTAAACAAAAAAGTAGTAACATTCTTTAATGAGTAGTAATAGAAAATAACAAAAAAAATTATAATAAAATATTAGTAGAACTATATTTACGGAATTATGTGATCCATTCATCAACTCGTTATACATTAAAAAAGTGTTAAAAATGTTTTTTTTTATTGATGAATCTCTCCTTTTGAATTTAACCACTAATATTTTTTTTTTAAAATTACATTCAACAATGAATATGTATTTAATCTCCAAATTATTATTACTATTTTACATAAACTTAAAAATGTACAAACCACATAAATAGAACCAGAAAAAAAAAACCAGAAATAAGGAACAAAATTGATAAACAAAAAGTCATGATCACCGTCAAAATTGATACCGGAAATAGTGAACTCAAATAATGAATAAGTTGAAGATGAAAGCTGCAACACAAACGACACCTACGCTTCTTGCTGCCACAAGCTCTAAATAATAGTCATGTGTTTTGATACGATGTCCCAACCGATGAAATAAGATATTTTTTCTGAATATTTTGCATAATTGGAAAATGACTTTCAACAAAAAGAGAAAAATGAAAATTTTAATATTTATGAAGATATAGAAGAAAAACACGGAGTGCAAAAAGAAATTCCTTCAAAAAAAGAATATGGGCTAGTGCCGGACTTTACACTTTAATGGGCTCCAAAGACCCAGCGTTGAAGCCCGGTAGATGGTAGTTTGGACTGCTTGGTAGTTGCGAGGCCGAAATCATTGTTACGTCAAGTGGGACCCAAAGCGAAGCAGTGCGATTCACTCAACATTGATTGGCCCAAGAGAGCATGTTCCATGACCCGCGTGTCACTCTAACTTTCACACTCGATCTTCTTCTTTGCAGCTTTCATGGCCCTCTTCTTCTTCATCATTACCAGCATCATGGATCTCTCGCTCTGAAAATCACCATCCTCTTGAATTATCTCTTCTGCACCCGCGTAAATTCTTTGAAACGCAGCGTTTCGATATACGCGTTGGTATTGTGGATACGCGACATTTTCTTTCCCTCTCATCTCGCTCTCTGAAACCATGGCGAATTGGATTTCCTCCAAACTTAAAGCCGCAGAGAGCATTCTCCACCAGGCAAGTCCAACCATAACAATGCTTCGCATTTTCTTTTCCATTTTTGCCTTTTCTGAATCCCTAGCCATAGGAATTGTAATTTACATCGTCAATTTTAATGTATAGCGCGATTATAATTATTTTAGTTCTCTTTATGTTATCGTGAAATATATTCGTTTGTTAATTTTGTAATGGACGGTTCAGCTCGATCAACAAGCGGCTGAATCGCTTGGCAAGAACGAGGGTTTTCGATCCGAGGAACCGAGCATTGATGCTCCCTCTAAATCAGGGATTGGTGTGTCTCTGAAGGATCAATTGAAGAAGAAACCCTTGGAGAGCAGTGATTATGGTGGAAAATTTCGCAGTGATCCTAATTTTAATGGCCTTAAAGCTACAGCCAGTGCACCCAAACTATCTACCAAATCTGGCCCTACCTTAACAAACGATGATTGGACTGAACTCCTTAGTGCACCTACAGTTACTCAGTCTATAGCTTCTGCTTCTGGGAGCAATCAGGGTAATGGGGGGCCTTCACCTCGTGTTTTGAGCAAAAATAGTGCTAGGAAGCTGAAGGGTTTGTCTTCAGCTTCGTCGGTGTCCGATGTGAGGAGGAATGCGAGAAGTGGCAACAGTGGTCCGAGGTCCTTTCAGAAGTCAGACTACGTGAAAGAAGTTAAATTGAGTGGAAAAGCCCCTGATGATGGAAAGGAATCTACATCTTCGACTTCAACAAGGAGGAATTCGGCTGTAGAATCAGAGACTGATGGTAAATGGGGTAAGGAACCGACGTATTCCGACAAGAGCAGTTCTGAGAAGCCTGTGATCGAGGAAAATGCAAAAGAAGAAAATGAGCATCGGTTTAACTATAGAGACACTTCTCCATCAGAATCGTTGCAGGAGGGCGACCAAACTTTGGCTGCAGAAACAATACCAGCATTAGGGATTGATAAGGTGCAAGAACCTAAGATTGTGGTAGACTTTGATGGCAGTCAATTGAGAAGTGCGATAAAAGAGAGGCATGAGCTTAATTCAATCTCTGGGAATTCTATCTCTGACGATTTGAAAAGGGGTTCTCCCATGGCTACTTATGGAAGTTCTGATTCAGATACTGATTCTGGTTCAACATCAGATTCTGAAAGTGAGCATGAGAGGGAGGAAAGGAGAAAGAGGAGGGAAAGGATTCTAGCTGAAAAAGCAGCAGCCAAAGCTATAAACGCTATCAAGGAACGGGAAAATATGGTGGCCAAATTAGAGGGGGAGAAGGAGACTCTAGAGAAAATACTGGAGGAGCGAGCTAAAGAACAAGCACAAGAGGTAACATAATTACAATTTAAGAACTGATCTTTGTGTTGCTTTTTTAACTTTTTTCGTATACTGGTTACACTGAACATGGTGTCTTCTATAGGACATAGCCTATAGGTAGTGTTGGAAAAATTATTTAATTTTTTTTTCCTGCTTTTGGTCATTTGGTGGAAAAATTAAAATGTCAAACTCCATAGGCAGTATTTTTGCTTGCTGATAGAACAAAATGGAATGGTTATGTTCTGCTATTCTTCTCATGCTTTCACCATCCGAGTAGAATCAAAATTCACCACTCTTTTTAATCCAATGTCCTATTCTGTTTTTGTTTTTTAAAATGAACTAAATATGTAATAGAAACCACATTTTATGTTATATCCTGTTCTAACACGTCTACCAAATGCTACCATAGTATAGAAATTTCTTGTAACTTAATGTTTGTGATCTATTGGTTATTTATCTAATCCTTTTTGTTCTTTGCTTTAGGCTTCACAGCTTCAGAGCACTGCAATGGAAACGATGGAAGCTGTTGAGTTAGAAAAGCAGAAACATAATAATACTAGAATGGAATTTCTTGCACGTTTAGCTAAACTGGAGGTATGTTGATTTAACTTATTCAAACCGTTAGTTTATACTTTATATGATAGCATAACTTACTGTACCTTTCTGTAAATAATTTAAAATGTTTTTTTTTTTTTTTGCACAAAGATATCGAGATAAGCTTGTTGACAAATGTTTGGATTGATTGCAGACTGCCAATGCTGATCTTGCAAGATCCCTAGCGGCTGTGCAGTGGAACCTTGAAATTGAGGTATATTTAGATTCTTAGGTGACTTCCCTCCGTATGATCCAACAGAAAATAAGCTTTGTAGGTTTATAATTATTGAATAGAAAAGTATAGTTGCTTGCTAGTACATCTTTCATAGATTTGGACTCTAGTCCTAATTTCATGATGACTTATGATTTCCCAAAATTAGTGGTGACATAATAAATAAGATGATTCATAATTTAATATGACCAATCCGACAGCATAATGAAGCTGATCAGCTTCATATATCTAAAGACCTTAACACCACTGACCCTGACGGTGTCTTGAAAAATCTCCAAAATATTGGTGGAACTAGAAAATGAAAAACTAAACTGAATGAGCCAATCAATTCCCAAAACGTGTTCTGATTGAAAATTTAGTTTTTGGAAGGACAATGAGTTCCAGTATATTGAAATTGAATGAGCCAAACTGAACATTATACGCTGCTTCAGTTTCCATGGTTCCTTGATCCTCATGTCGTCCTCATAAATATCAGGAAAGGTGTATTAATTTTTGTACATGTTTTATCAGGTTAAACAAGTAGCAGAACTTAAACAGCAAATCTCTTCCAAGGAGTTGCTTCATGAAGGTACTAGACCTTTGTTAAGTATTTTTAAATTATTTGGTACATTATTTCTTTCTATTGGGATGATATTATGTTAACTTCCTGTTTTTATACGTCATAGCTGTCCCATTTTGCTTTGAATATGTATTTTTATCCTTTAAGATTAGTAACTAGATTTTAACAAAAGTGGAAAAAAAGTGCAGTGAATTAATTATTAATTTAGGCATATGAAATTGTGCAAGGGACTGGTAAATAGGTGGTTAGTAGTAAACTTAGTATGTGATCGAAGGATCCATTTTAGGTTTGCAGTCAAAGCAAATATGCGCTCAGCTGCTATAGGGATTTTGGGAACCAATCAACTTGGTATGTGCCTTCCTCTTGCCCAAGAATATGCTTGACAAAGACTGTAATCCTACTGTCTTTCTTTCTGCCGTTCCTGGCTTATAATAGCTATGCGCATCATTAATTTGTCAAATTGGGTTGGTTAGTGTGTGGGAGTTGTTGAAATGAGCTAATCCTTTAACCTCTTGTAGAGCTCAGAAGGAGAATGAAGAATCCTCCTCAAACTGGAGCTTCACAAAATCAAGTAAGTTATATGATTTTGTATACTTCTCCAAGTGGGGGGCTTTTAGAAGGGTGTGTCTCTAGTATCTTATTTTGTTAGATCCTGTATTTCCCTTATAAACTTCTATGCTCACTATCTTGTTTGTTTATGCTAATATTGTAGCTAGCTTCGAAAGGTGTGGAGTTTGAACGGGAAATTCTTGAGGCAGAGCACTCTTTAATTAATGATAAAGTTACTCAATTGGAGGAAAAGGTAAGGTTTCTTAACTTTTTTCCTTGAAGAGATATGATATTTCGGATTCAATGTGTTTCATGACTTGTAGTAGTTTGCATAGAATTTTCTAACCTGAATGGTGTCTCTCTGTTTTTCTTGTTTGTATTGAATATGGTTTTCTTCTATTTTCTAGTTATATTTTAAAAAGAAAATATTGGAAGGACCAAAACGAGTCTCCGAAATAGTCAGTTTCCTTATGCTGTTTTTAAGTCTTGGAAAAATTTCCATTATCTGCATTCTATTTTATTGCTTTTAAATTTACCCAACTATGTACCCTGTTAGCTAATGGTTGTGGTCCACAGTCCCTTAGGTTAAAGGGCCTTAAGCAGTAAAGTCTGATTAGAAAACACAAGATTTCTGACTTCTTTCTTTGTGCCCTATCTGGCTAGATAAGTTTGGGTACGATAGTGAGAACCCGACGGTCTCCTACTCCTAGAGTAACACATACTGAATAACTTCCGGCTAAGTTCTGCATAGTAATCTATCCTTTTTATTAAACTAACTAATACGCTTTTACAGAAATTACTGCCTGCCAAATTTTCATCCTAATAAAAACAAGTTCCTTATCCTGCAGATATACGAGTTATAGAAATTACTGAAATATTCAAACACCAGAAATCACCATACTAGCATGTGACATTACACTGTAAACCTAAATTATTATCGTCTAAGCATAATGGTTGACACTGATAGTTTGAACTTGGTTCCTCCTTTTCCTTGTTAAAAGGCACTACTTCAGTAACCAAGTTTGGTTGATTGGAAATTGTAACGTTAATAATATTTTGCCATTTGGTGTGTTCTTTTTATACTTTTGTGAAAGCGGAAATGTTTTACCAAGTGAGCAGTAGTGCTTTTATTTAAATCAATTACAAACGCTATATTCTTGGACACATTTCCTTTTTCCAAGGAACAATTTAATTACTTTTAATTAAATATATTGGAAGTTTTTGAGTCAATTTCCATACAAATTTGAAGATTAAAATATAAGATATACTATGCTATCATGAATTATTTTTTTATACCTGCATCATTTGTTCTTGCATTATTATAGATTGCTTTGTGCCTGTGAAGTTAATATGATTTCCTCTTGCCATTTGTAATTGTTTGATATATTTGTACATCAAAGGCAAGAAAGCTGGAAGCTGACATTGAAATTACAAGGAAAGAGATGGAAGAGCCAACAGAAGTTGAAGTTGAGCTCAAGCAAAGGCTTCAACAGATGACTGACCATTTAATACAGAAACAAGCAAAGGTTTGTCTTTTAATACATCTAGGTGACTGTAATGTGTGTGAATGAATGTTCGTGGAACACTGCTTTAAATTTAGGGCGGAACCAGTCAATCTGATCAGTCACTCCTAAGGGTGACTGACTGGCAACATTAGCAGTTGAAAACCAAAATGACCAACTAATTAATCGGATCCAGTTTTCAGAACTCGTCAGTTTAAAAGACCAACAGAAATATTTCAAAGATTCATTTAAATACAGAATTAGGACTGGACTTTCTTAAGTGTTTCTTCTGACCCCTACCTATCCAAATTTCAAACAAATTAATCTTCTTGTCAACAGGTGGAATCACTCTCTTCAGAGAAGGCAAGTCTTATGTTCAGAATGGAGGTATGCATTTTTACTGATGCTATGATACTAATTCTTGAAACTATATATACTTGATTTTCAATTTTCATTATCAACTCGGCAGGCTGTGTCAAGGTTGCTGGATGAGAACACGTCAGCATCAGGTGCAACAAATATGAATCATGCTTCTTCATCAAGTGACTTAGAATCAGGATTATGGGAGCTCTCCAATTCAAAGTTGAAGCCTATGCTAAAAGCCAGAATTCATTCTGGCAAGAGACAGCTTGGATCATTACTTCAACAACTAGATCATATATTTGTGACTGGTGCACTTTTTCTGAAAAGGAACGCAAGTGCAAAATGGTGGGCTTTGATGTATCTTGTTTGTCTTCATTTCTGGGTGTTTTATATTCTTTCATCACATACTAGCCCGTCAAATGTGGGTAGATCTGGTGCCCAGATCTCATTGGAGAACATTAATAACACTGGAGGAGTTTGATTGTGTTGCAATGTGTCTTTTATTTGTGTCATTCACTGCGGCTTTTATTACCAGAAAAATCAAACATCGGCAGTTGACATGCAGGCATCCCCACACTCTGACCAGAAAAATACAGGACTTCATAGCTTCCTATTTCGATGAACTAAATCTCTTTGACTTTGTGAAACTTCATTGGATTTGGAGGGAATCCATCAGAGGAGCAATATCCTGCTATTTGTATTGACACACTGATGACAATTCGTAGTATTGACACAATTAAAATAGGAAGAAGTATTTTGTATGTACAGTTTAGCAAACAGAGCCTCTGATCGGCGAGTGACTTGGAGAGGCTTTGATGTGAGCTCTGTTGTGATCATAGAATTAAAAACAAAAGATGCAAATTATCCCTTGAATAGGAAGAAAAATAATCCATTTTTTTATCATACAACTATTAATAAATATTGGTTCATCTGTGTAATCCATTGGAACATCATACTAAGATGACACTGTACAATTACATCTTGATTTAATTACGTGATATGTGCCATGTTCTTACTTTTTCATTCACCTATTTATTTTATTTTCCGCTAATCTTTATTTGACTTCTTATTTTGTTGTTTTTTTTTTCTAACTTAATTAAAAGTTTAATTTAGTTTACTATAT
>Ga0209589_1004657_pt1 | contig 23568 bp, 10 predicted proteins | sample CowpeawhiteBW_FD_187525 | JGI IMG/M metagenome (GOLD analysis project Ga0209589, IMG submission 187525) | Root nodule microbial communities of legume samples collected from California USA - Cow pea white BW (SPAdes) (version 2) | ecosystem: Host-associated > Plants > Roots > Nodule | place: USA...
ATATATATATATATATATATATATATATATATATATATATATATATATATATATATATATATATAATATAAAGTTAATGTTTATATGTAAATTAAGTTATCTTTGTCTTATTTAATATCATTACTTAAAAAATATATATATATGCTTAAGTTGGTACAATCTTACAATAATTGCATTTAGAGTAATTTCAAATTTTCAATGATTTATTTTATGGAATAAATAATATTAAATAAATTTAATAAATATAAAATTAATCAGAAATTACAAAATATAAATTTTTTGATGAAAAACCTTTCTTATATCATCCTATTTTAAAAATATTATAAAGATAGTAAATATACTTTATACAATTTCTTTTATCAAATATATAAAAAATTCTTATAATATATTTATCATTTTGATTCTCATAATTTTGTTCTTTTTAACTTTTCTGAGTTAACATTTTACTATTTTGATTGATGTCACTTGAATTTTATCTACATATTTTGATTTCGATGAAGTGACATTTTGTCGTGATTATTTAAGTCTTTTATTATAATATGATTTTTTTTGTGTGATATAATAGATTTTTGAAAATATTGTAAAAATAAATTTGGATGAATTTGAGTATATAAATATATATAAATTTAAAAGATGAATTTGAGTATATAAATATAGATTTAGAAGATAAAAAATATAAATTTAAAAATGAATTTTGTGAAATTAATGAGTAACTTAGAGACGTGACGTGATAGAGTAAAAAAAAACATAATAGATATTATATTAAAATTACTAAAATATCTTTATTGATAAAAATCAAATCAAATAATTATGAAATAATTTAAAAATATTAAAATTTAATAATATTTTAATTATTATATACACAAATTAGTGATAATAATAATTATAGATATTATTATTTTTTAATAATATTTTAATTAATATTAATTATCATGCCTATTTATATAATTTTTTTATTATTAATTTTTATATACTTAATAATAATAATAATAATTTTACATATTATTAGTTATGATATATTAAAATAATTAATTCAGGATTAGTTTTTCTATCATCATGAATTTAATTTTTTTTTCTATCACCAAATCATGAATCTGAATCAATTTTATTATTATAGAAACAGGATATAAAGGTAAAACGTTTAATAATTAATGTAAATCTACCAATTTTAAGAAGATGAGATTTTGTTATTATCCCGCAAATCCATTTCTACATTCAATTTCAAGTAATTTCTATAACACACGAAATCAATTTTATATCGGTCTCTTCAAATTAAATGATTTATTGAATCTCTTCAAATATGAACACTCTAAATCTCTTTCCTAATCTATGTTAGTTCCTTGAAACAATGGGAATTGTGGACAATAACAAGTTGTACCTACGAGTAAAATTGAATTTAAATTTTAGATTTTCTTAAAAATGATAAACTATTAATAAAATTTGATAGATATTTTCTTCATATAACATGATTGATTGAAAAATAAAATAGAGTGTGGACATAGATTTGAAGTTATGAAGGTTCATATTTGTCAACATTTCTCAATGAAATTTGTCAGTGAAAATGTTATGCTTTTGGCATTTACTGAAACATTTCAGTAGCCATTTAATAGTGTCATTAATATGCATTTAATGTAGTTTGAACATTCAAGGATGATATCGAACTTTCTTTTATACTCAAATCAAGAAATCTCGTTATCTTGAAGATTCCATTTTGATAAGATATTTATGGTATATAATTGATTATGAGTTTTATTTTATAAATTGGTCTTTTAGAGTTGAAATAAATTTAAAATCAATTGAGTAAGGTAGTATCAAAGTTACTCAAATATTATTAAAAGAAAATTGTTGAGTTTATAGTTAATCGGTTCGCTGAATTATTCATAAATATTCAATTTTATGTTTATCTTGATTAATATAAATAATGTATTAAACATCTGACGTGATTATATATTATATATGTAGAAGATATTTATGAATTTTTTTATACTTACAAGTTTAATTTTTCAAAATTATAAATAAAATCATTTAAAATATAAATCTAATTAAAAACTTAATATTTAAGTATAATTCAAGTTAAATTATTCAATAAAATATTAATATAATTAAATAAAGTCTTTCTTAAAAGAAAATTGACATAAATTGTACAAAAATATAATTTTTTATAAAATAATTTCAATTTTAAAGTCTAAATAGAAACATACAAATATATGAACTCAGATTTTAAATAATTTTTTCATGATTAATATTACTTTTATTAATACCTTATTTTGGTCACTTAATTTAAAAAAAAAAATACTCAAATAAAATTTATTAATAAAGTGAGTATTTATAAATCGGATATATCATATCATACTTGTCTCATAAGGAAATGAATAATAAATACTTATATCATACTTGTCTTATAAGAAAATGAATAATAAATATTTGTATTTATTATTTAGGAGTATCCATTAAGATATCCATTTAAAATTAAGAATATCCCAATTTTTTTCTATTTATATAATTTAATATAAAATGTTAAATATAATTTTTAAAATTTAATATTTTTAATATATTTTATGTATTCAATATTCTAAAAACTTATATATATATATATATATATATATATATATATATATATATAAAAGGAATAGTCTTATGTCTACATTTATTTTTCAATTTTATCTTTTAAATATTTTTAATAAAAATAGTTATTTTATTAATATTATCTTTTAAGTTATCATTTATTTAATTTAACTATTTTTTTTATTTGATTATTTTTTTAAACTTAGTTATGTAAAATTATTAAATTTATTTATATTTAATTTTATAATTCTAATAATAACAATAATTATAATTTTATTATTTTTTACCTTCATAAAAAAATAAATAAAATGTTTTGATTAGTTTATATAAAATTTTTGGAATTACTCTTTTTGTTCTTACTTTCGCTTAAAAATATCAAGTGGGTCCTCTAGTCCTTTTTAGTTTCAATTTGATTATAATTTTTTTAAAAAATAATACAATTTGGTTATTTTTTTGTTAAATTTCTTTAATCAGATAAAGTTTTTCTTTTTATATCAAAATTAAAGTTGTGAATAAGGCTGATTTCCTTTGTTAGTGTAATGGACATGATCTTAATGTCAATTTTGATGAAAATTCCTTATTCCGCTTTAAGAAATTTAACAAAAATGATCAAATTGCATCAATTTTGTAAAAGTCAGGACCAAATTGAGATTAAAATAAACTAGAAGATCAACTTAACATTTTTAGACAAAAAAAACACCAAATAAGTAATTTAACCAAAATTTTGGCACGCCTAAAATATTGACCGAAAATTCGCTACTAATTGAGTTAGATTTAAAATCTATCTCTTTGAATTTTTATTAAAGATAGAAGTTGGTATTGAGATTTTCTTTTCAAATATAAGAAAAAAAGAAAAAAAATGCTGAATAATGGAATCTAACTTCAAATAATTTACCTCATTTTGAATTAAATTTGTTTATTTATTTTTATCGATTTAACTAAGCTCAACGAATTGAATTGAATATTTATTTATTTTTTCACTTTATCTTTTTATAGTTTCATCCTTTTTCCATTTTGTTTACATTAAAGAGAAGAAAGTGAAAAAGTGATAAGAGAAATAAAAATAGTAAACAACGAATTTATTTAAATTAAGAAAAAGATAGATAAAAAAGTGAAAAGTTTGTGAATTAATTAATGTTATAAATTTTTTTTATTAATACACTTTACGGGTAATTTTTGTTTTCTTCACAAATCTTATGTATATTTATCAAATTATTTTGTAGTCTCCACCACTTTCTTTGCATCTAGACACAAATGGATTGACCCAAACCTCAACTATTAGTCCACACAATTCCATAAATCACTCTTCTTTCACATTACAACTTTAGAAACAAACAAACCATTCTCTTTCAAGTTCACTGGTGTGAACTTTTCTCTCATTCATTATTATTCGTATATTTCATTTACTTTAATTGTCATTTTCACCCTAAAAGATTTCACCAGTTTTTCTTGAAGATTCGTTATTCTTTTGTAAAGGTCTCTTTCCCTATTTTAATTTGGAAAAAACCATTCAAATTAAATAATAATAATAATAATAATAATATTAATAAGTCATATTTTACGAAAAACTAGAATTTAAATATCTGTAAATTAATACTTTATTATTTTTAAGAAATTATATACAATATTTTATTTTTTAATTTTATTTTTTTATTGAACATGATAACAATTTCCTTCACACTATCATTGTATATGATAATTAAATCTTTCACAGTAAATATCATTGGAAATAACTTTTAATCACATATGAAATAAGCTTATAATAAAATAACGTAAGAATCATTATTGATTTAACTGAAGTTAAAAGTAAAAAAAAAAAAAATCACAATAATCACAGTCACTGATATTTTTAATAAAATAATATATATGATTTGGAGAGGAATTGTAGTTGTTTGTTGATACATGGCAATGATTGTGGGAGGACTATTTTATTGCTTCTTTGTTTTTTGTTATTTTTAAAATTTTTTGAGGCAACTTTGAATGACAATTGACAAATTAACTATTGTCCAAAGTAGCATATGATGAAAGTCTGTACAATAATCATATCATTTTCCAGTTTCTTATGTTTTTGTATAATATTTCTAAACACGTGCATGAAGTAAAATTATAAGTCAATTTTCATCATAACTCATTCTTCTAATAATTATAAATAAATAGTGGAATACTATTTACATAATTTATATAAAGCATAACTAAAGCCATCACCGACGAAGGAAAACCTTTTTATGCCGATTAAAAAATGTTTTTTTTATACTAAAATTGGTATAAAAATTGTCACTTTTTTATACCGATTAAGTCTATAGCTGGTATAAAAAGTATTTCACATATCTTTATTTTTTTTTATTTTTCTTCATCTCGTTCCTATCACTCACATCCAAGACACCTTAATCTTCACACGTACTACACCTTTGCGTTCTTCTTCGCCTTAACCAACTTCGATCTCACGTGGGGCATAAAACTTCAATTGAATAGTTGAATAAACAGAACACCACCACAATAATCAACACACAAAAATAACAACAAAAGTGATATCAAAGAGAAATTAATCTGATCAAGATAGTGAAGAACATACCTCCTTGTGGCGGATTCATCACTACTCGGCGTAGAGCCCTGAATCAAGCAAGAATTAAGGCAAAAGAAAACGAATTTGAGGTTTAGGTTTCATAGAAGGTGATAATGCAAAGGCGCAAGCCTTAAACAATCAGAGATGAGACGAATAAAAAACTAACTACCTTCTCCAACTCGTTGTCACGGTGGAGATCAATGTCGTTTAGACTTGCAAGAGAGAGATGCTTCATGAAACTGTACTTGTTGGTTTATTTTGGGACATCATTTGGACTATCAGATTAATGTTTGCAAATTTAATAAATGTGTTGGTTCTCATGAAATTTTATTTGGTATTATAATCTAAAATGTAAATAATTATAATTTATTTTAAACTTTTATTATGATTATTATTTGTTCTTTGTATCATTTTGATCAAATGATGTATTATAACTTTTATTAGTGTATAAAAAAGATATTTATTAGAATTTAAAATATTGAAGTAAATAAACATTTAAAATATCAATTATGTTCTTTGTATCATTTTGATCAAATGATGTATTATAACTTTTATTAGTGTATAAGAAAAAGATTTATTAGAATTTAAAAGATTAAAGTAAACAAACATTTAAAATATATTTTAATTTGAATATTTGTTTTTCTTTTATATTTTTTAAAAAATATTTTTTAATTTTATCAATTATGTTTCATTAATATTTGCAAATTTAATAATTGTTTTAGTTCTCATGAAATTTTATTTGGTATTATTATATAAAATGTAAATAATTATAATTTATTTTAAAGTATTTGATATCGAAAAAATAATCATCATTCTAATATTGAATATTTGATAATATTATGTTTCCTTTGTCACAATTTTTTATTATTTTATAAAAATTAATTAAAATTAATATTGAAGTAGTAAGAAAATGAGTATGGGTATGGGTACGAGATTATACCCGTTACCCGGTGGGGATGGGGATGGGTCAAAAGTTTAATACCCGTTGGGTTTGGGTATGAGGATGGGGATGAATTTTTTTTACGGGGATGTGTATGGGATAGCGAAACCCGTGCCCGCCCCGCCCCGTTGCCATCCCTACTCAAAGCCCCACTCGAAATGCAATTGGGTATTGGCTATCGCCTGGCGGTACATAACTTGCCACCAGGCGGTGCATAAGATTCTGGCAGAACCTAGATTTTCTTGCACCTACAAGAAACCCTAAAACCCAAGGATTTGTCCCACCCTTCAAATCTCACATATAAACCGAAATCATACTTTCAAGTTATACATATGATCAATTAAACATCTAGTACACATGATATCACATTCTTTTCAAGTCTAATATACATGCCCCAAGTGAACCTAAATCCACTGGAACCCTTCAAGCTGATGAAATCCCCAATTCATCCAAATAGCATCAATCAATGCAATTTCAATAATGTATATAAGAAATTACTCAACCAACGCAAACAAAAAAACATGTTCAGAACAATCAAAACAACCATAGTTCATTCACAAACACTGGGTAAATCAACAGAGCTCGCGTCGCCTAACGGTTCATAATTGCCGCCAAGCAATTCATAGCAAAACCCAAAAATATGGGCAAATTACATGTGTCGCCTGGCAGACATTCCATGTCGCTAGGCAATTTCTGAACAGAAACCCATAAACCCAATTTTTAATTGAGAAAAAGGGAAGGAAACATGCATTTTGTATTTCAATCCATCACGAAACACATATTTCATAAATACACACTTAGGTGCAGCTCCCCTTACCTGGAAATCCCGTTCCAATGCACTATAAGGGTTCCTTCTTGCACCAAAAATTGCTCTAACTTCAAAACCCCTCCTAGCCTTTGCAACAGTTTCCTAAGGTCTCCTTTGACCATGCTTTTGTACTCTGAAAACTCCCCTAACAATCCCCACAAAAATGGTCCTAACAAAACCACATTCCCTTCTCTCTAATCAATTCTTAGTCTAAGAATTAACAACCTTAATTACAAAGTGGATAGGGTGGAACATATTACTTAATTTTGTCCTATTGTTATGGCCAATTTTCGGTTCAAGATCATCTCCAAGATTTTGGCTAATAGGCTTGTTGTGATAGCCAGTAGAATTGTTTTTCCAAATTAGAATGACTTCATTAAAGGTATGAGTGTTAAGGATTATATTTAACTTGATTTTGAAGCAATTAATCTTCTTTCTAAAAAGGTCAATAGAGGTAATGTGGCTTTCAAGATAGATATTTCCAAGGCATTTTGATACTATATGTTAATTGGGAATTTTTAGTTCAAGTCTTGCACTATTTTGGCTTTCATGAGCATTTATTGGGTTGAATTCTACATATTTTGAATTTTGCTCATCTTTCCAATAGGGTTAATGGTAGCTTGGTTGAATATTTTACTTGTAGTAAAGGGGTTAGACAGGAGGATCCCCTGTCACCTTTACTTTTTTGTTTTGTTTGACTGAGAGTGTTTAGAGTGGGGATATTTCATCTATAATAAGTTTATTTTAATAATGGTTGGTCTTAGGGGAATGCAATTCCCTTCTCATAATCTATATGTCCGATGATATCTTTGTTATTTTTTTGTAATATAATTTTAGAGAACTTGAAATTCTTGTAAGAACATGACACTTTCACTTTCTCTAGTTAATAGGTTAAAGTATTTCATATTTTTCGTGATAGGAATCATTTTGAGGATACGTTAACTAATTTAGGATTATTACATAACAAGCATAGCATCATAAATGATATCATGTTTTGCCTCCATGTATTAGTTTAAAACTTTGTTCATAGGTATAACTTACCTATGTTTTGTTTCGTAAAATATAATTTTTTTATCGTAGTTATAGTTTCCCATGAATGATATTTTTTTATTATTTATATATATTTTTAATAAATTTTTATTGTGATAATAAATAACAAATAGATTTTGAAATATCAACATAATTAATATATCAAAATTAACAATAATATATATATATATATATATTAAAGTTAATAATAATATTGAACATGAATTTATTTTAAATATGTAATATGCCGACATTTCAAAGCACTAAATTTGACAAATTTGAAATTTGTGACAAAGAGTCAAATATGGAGACATATGAGTTGAATAAAAGATTATTAATAGTCCCGAATAAGAGACAAACATATCTATGGTGATGTATTTAATCACTTCAAAAAGCAGGCCCAGCATGATACATCTTGCTCGAATGATTTAGTTTGGTTGAGCTGTGTGTTTGAAAAGTCACTTGGTGTAGGGTTTTTCTTTGTCCTTTTTAGAATCATGACGAAAATGTAGAATTTGTTCCTACTAAGAATGTCACACAGTAGCGCAAAGGTTGAGGTGCAAAACCTTAGTGGAAAATAAGGTTTTTATTATCTAATTACTCCATCTTACTATTAAAAAAATCACCTAATTACTCCACATGAAGAACCAATGTTGATACGGTGATGTAAAAGGAAACGCAATTTTACATCCAACATGCATATGACTTTAAAAAACATTTGTATGGTGGTTCGAGTTAAACGTAAAAACAGTAATTTTCATATATATTTAAAGTTCAGTGTCTATAATGATAGTGTGTAATAGTATTTTTAACCTTAGTTTTAGCATGTTTAATGGAAAAATAATCATATTTTACATCACTTGTAAAAAACAATAGTCATATTTTAGATAAAAAGGTTATGTAACGACATAAAATAAGACTATTTCGTTTAATGTTTATTTATATCTTCGCAAAATCAGTAATAGTAAAATAGTTACATTGTAAGCATGAAAAAAAAATGTTGTAAGTAAAGATTCAATTAAATTATATAATTCAAAATAAAGCACCTAATATCTATATCTATATTTATAATAATATATCTTTTCAATTTTACCCTTAATTATTATTTTAAAAAATTCTGCTATCTTTAACTGTTATTTTAAAAATTTATTTTTATATACATATTTTATTTTTCTAATTTTACATTAAACAACTATTTTAAAAATTAAAATTATATATTTTTTATATATTTTTTATTGATGGTAACTCAAATTTTTATGAAAATTTAAATGTGTGAACATATTGATAATTACGCATGTGTTTTCACTAATTATAAATAAAGATAAAAGAAATCTCAAGTATTAAATTAAATCTAAGTACACTTAACTCTTATATCAGAAAAATAAAATTTGATTATTGTGTATTTTTTTGTATTGAGACACTAATATTTAATCAGTGAATCATAATAGTCTCAAAGAACTTTTTTTTTATTTGATTATGATAAAATCTGATACCATTTTAATATGATACTATTTTAATAAGTTGATATATCTATATTCAATATCGATAAGTTCAATTTAGTATGAGATTTTCGAACACGGACGCAAAAGTAGAGTAATTAGAAAAAGACAAATCAATATATGAGTATATGCACTCCGGTAATAATCCATGTTAATAGAAATTCTAACACATTTTTGTCAAGCAGAAAAGTCAAATATATATTTTTATTATTATAAGGAGAAAAAGCAAATATAAATGCTAAGGAGAAAAACAATATATTTAAGTTTTATTTTGTAACATAACTTCTGAAAGGAATATATATAATAAAACTCGTTCAATTTATTTGTGTGATGTCTTCCTATATACATAGACACATACACGTATATTTATACATGATATTCATGTGGTTCTTAAATTTAGGGTTTGTGAGATCCAAGCTCTACTTCATGAGTTTCATCATTGAAGTCCACACTTCCCTTGTACTGATATCTTCTGGCAACAAATATAAAAAAGAACAGATTCAGAGTGGCTAACACTGCTATAAGATAGTAAAAGTAATCTATTCTCCCAGCATTTATATCATTTGTCAACCAATCTGGGTGAGTAGGTGTTCTTGTAGTGTGATGAACAACATTGACTATTATGGTGCTCACATAGTTAGCTACAGCAAAAGAACACGAAAACAAGGAATTTCCAATGCTTCTCATATGTTCAGGAAATTGTCTGTTGAAGAACTCAATTTGTCCTATAATGTTGAATGCCTCACAGAAGCCCATAAGGATCAAGTGTGGAGCTAGCCAAAAGACTGACATGGGAGCAATTCCAAGTGGTGTTGGATTTGAATTTGCTGAGTCTCTTCTCACTTTTTCTACTATGCCAGCCACAAGCATGGAAAGAATAGAGAAGACCATGCCAATTCCAATTCTTAGGAGCAGGGTGATGCCTCCTTCATGGTTGGTAATTTTTCTGAGCTTTGGCACCAAGAATCTGTCGTAGAATGGGAGCCACAAAGCTATGGTGATGAATGATATGACTACAAGTGAACCGGGTGGGACTTGGAAGTTGGGTCCTAGGTTTCTGTTCATTTTCATTGCTTGTGAGACAGTAAATGTTCCTTGTTGTGCCATGGAAGTGAGACTAAGGATCCCTGCTGCCCAAATTGGGATGATTCTCACTAAGCATTTCACCTCTTCTACTTGTTGGATGCTAACGAGTCTCCACTTATTCACTATGGTCCCATCTGGGTTTAACTCACCTTCCATTATTAAAGCAGCTTTGTTCAAGGCCCTGGCAAAACACAAATACCAACCTATAACTTCACTTAAAATACGTTTTTTTTTGTTTTTATCAAAAAGGGTTAAGCTTCAGGCTAATTTACCAAAAAAAAGGTTGGTTGAATTTTTTTTTTTTCAAAAAAAGGTGAAGTCGTGCAGATAGATTGACAACTTGTACAATAAAATCATGGGGAGTGTAGAAAATTTCTGTATAAATTTTTAAGAAGTCAAAGTCATCAAGTATCCTAAAGATTTTTATGTGTTGCTCTTGAACTGAAGTCGTCCTCACTGAAAACGATTTCAGTTATACTAAATTTCATCATCGGTCAGAAAAAATCGTTAGAATACTTGATGACTTTGCTTTCGTAAAAATTTACACAAAAACCATCCACACATCTATCAATTTTATTGTAGAAGTCGTTATTCATATGCACGACTTCGCCCTTTTCTGAAAGAAAAAAAAGTCAACCAATCCTTTTTTGTAAATTATGCTTGAAATTACCTTTTTCTTTAAAAAAAAAGGCCCTTAAAATATGGAAAGCAGCTTTCAATTCGACATCTTAATTAATATTAGTAATATTTTTTAATTTTTTAATTCAAAGATACTATTATATTGTTAAGGTGGGTTATAAGGGAATGTTTTTCCATGTTGAAGTTTGTTCATAATAAAATAATCCAAGTTTTACAGGCAATTAGTAGAGATGTTTCATGATTTTCATGGCACATAACTACTATAATCATGGGACAATGATACATATATATTAAACACAGAAGAGAAGTTCTGACACCACATGTATAAAAGTATTGGTAGTGGAACTCAAATGAGCCTTTTAGTGTGAATGATGACAGCTATGTTTCTGACCTGAATTGTTTGGTTAAAGGCAACTTTGACACAACCGTGGTCCCAGCAAGTGGGGGATCATAGAAACACGCTTGTGAATCTTCTGGCTTCTCCTCACTCATTGGAAACCTGAGTTTTCTCTTTCTATAAGCGGCCACCAGAACTTGAGCCACACCAGAAAAAATGCTTCCTTCAGGCTTCACTCGTACGTAAAGGGTTGTGCCCACAAAGAACATGATTATGGAGCAGAGCATGCAGAGAGTGGGTATTCCAAACCCAATTTTCCAGCTCACAGAGTCTTGGATGTAGACCACCACTGTCTGAGTCACCAGAAGAACCATCGTGAATGTTGTGTAGTACCAGTTGAAGAAACTGTTTATCCCTTTCTTTCCTTCTTCAGTGGTTGGATCAAATTGGTCAACACCGAACGGGATGCTGCATGGTCTCACCCCAGAGGAACCTATGGTTAAGCAGCATAGTCCCAAAATCAACACACCCATTTGAGAATTGCTTGCCCTAACACACTTCCCAGATGCTAGTTCCTCAGGGCTACAAGGTGGAGGATGCAACTCTGGTAACCACGATGTTAGAGTCACCACGATCATTCCCTGTTGCAAAATGTAGAAGTGATTAATATGCAGAATATGAGGTATGATGTTAATTTTTTGAATTAAAAAAAAAAAACAAATCAATCATAAATTTAAAAAACTAGAATCATTAATGCAAGAGACATTGTTCCATACTACAGTACTGGTGCATTTACCACCTGTCACTATGACCTACAACATTTAATGCTAACTCAGGTGGGACAAGTGGGTGTTTATGAAATGTGTCGTTCATATGTGAAATTGATTATTTTGAATAAACTAGAAATGCATAATAACTGTAAAAAATCAATCGAATTTGAGAAAAGAAAATAATTAGTGAAATGGTAGTTCTGAGTTTTAGAAAACAAGAAAACCATGTTTGATTGTCTCCCAAATAATTTAACTATTAATTTTTTCTTTTAATCATAACAATATTTGACGACATAGTACATGAAAATTAGGTATATTATTGGTTGATTGAATGGCACATGCATAACTTCCTCTTATATGGAAGCCCACAAAAAAGGCGAGGGTGACTAAATGAGTAAGTTGTGTTAAATTTAGCTGAAAAAGAAAAGTTGTATAAAATGAGTGAGCTTACCGAAAGGGTACCAAATGATGCAAAAGCTATGGTCCGGAAACGACCAACATAGGCGTCAGAAATGAAGGCACCAACTAGTGGGGCAAAGTTTGTGATCCCAAACCATAAACTTAGAATGTTAGAAGCAGTAACTTGGTCCAAATGAAGTTCTCTTGTCAAATACACCATAAAGTTGGCAAACAGACCAAACACCGCCAACCTCTCAAAAGTTTCGTTCCCTGCAAAGTTAACCAAAATCCAAGAAAAAACAATAATTGTAATGTTTTAAAAATATTATAATCATAAGGAGAGAAAGCGAGAAAAAATTAAACTCTTAAATTTTCCAGCTAATAAAAAAGGAGACAACAGTTCATAATGTCTATGAACCAAAAACAACTAATGTAAGAAATGATTAGACAAGAATCTTAAAAAAAGACAAATGAATTAAAAAAGCAGTGTCTTCTAAAACTAAAGCTTGAGTTGAATCTCTTAAGTGAAGTTGTACTAAAATTGTGTGATGTGTGGTTAAGAACTCTCTACTATCTTTCTCTTGCTATCTGAGACAAAGATTGTAGTTGTATCTTAATTAAAAAAAGAAAAGTGTGAATGCATGAAGGAATGAAGTAGTGGAGAGAAAACCATATGCAGCAAGAGAAAAAAAAGAGAAAGTAGACCTAAAATAAAAGTTATGGCCTTCCATCCTCCACGCTTCTTCTTGGGGTTGGTATGTGGTGATTCAGAAGCAGCTGTAGGAAGGTTTCTGAGGGTTGGCTCCATTTTTTCAGATGGTGAAAAACATGAAGAAATGCATCTTCCAAGCCACCAAGAAGGAGTGTTATAATGGTCATGAGTACCCAACATCTTTTCACTATTTCTCATTTGTTTGGTTCTCTTCTCTAGCTAGGTAGGTTTTGTGAACTCCTAGAACCACTTATTGTGAGGTTTTGGCTTATGTCTTGGCTGACATCGACACACACCAAAAGGTTCTGTATTTGAGTGTTGTAACTAGGTTTTGGTGGATGAGATTGCTGAGGAACAAGAACCTTATTTATATGCACAATAACAAAGATATGTCCGAACGGTGTTGTGGGGGCAACATTGCATATGGTGCTGAGTTTCTAATAAATCTATACTCAGAAAGACTCTTTCGATATGTGCCACGATAACTATTTATCAACTCATGCCCCCATCAATATTTATGATATTAGATGTGTATATATAAATTTTATAACGAAAAACATTTGTCAAAAATTTAAACATAAGAAATAAATATAACATTACATAATTTTAAAAATTTAAATATTAAATTTATGAATTCAAAAGTACATATACCAAAAACGTAATTTTCTCTTACGATAATTGCGTGAAGAGTTTGTCATCATGAGTGGTAGAGTGGGGCGAGGGGGACCAAGTTCTTTCAATGTGTATCACAAAGTTACACATTCAAATGTGATGAACCAATTTGCTTTAACAACCCTTAGGTCATTCCAAGTATTTACAAAAGAAAAAAGACACCAAGTCGTTAGTCTAACAATTACTAAGACAAATGTTTTATTCAAAAATTTTCATCTTTAACTTTATAGGAGACCGGTGATTGACTTGATTGTAATTGAAAATAAAATGGAGCCGTCCAATTAAAATTCTAGAGATAAATTTTGCAGATTACAATATTTAAAAAACTTTAAATCTTTGTTAAATTATTTTTGTGTCCATTCATTGAAGAAAAAAATACACGTCTCGTGTTATATATTTTTCAACGAGTTTTCAATGTTCTAGAAAAATATGAAATATGGATTGACTAAAATATATATATTTTCAATTGCAAACTTGACTAAAAATATGGATTGACTAAAATATGAAAAAAATACATGACTCCATATTTCATATTTTTTTTTCTATTTTATACTTAATACATTGACTAAAAATAAAGTTATGTAAAATTTATTACACTACAACTAAATTTTTAAATAATAACTAACAAAAAAAAATATGTTTAGAGATCAATTTTCTAATTAGAGATCAATTCCTTTGATAGCCAAAACATCGGTAACTAATGTTAGTGACCAATTTATAATCCAATTAATAATAGAAACTATTTTAGTTACCAATTAGATATCGGTTATTATTTTTTGAAATTATTTTAGTTATCAATAATTTCTTTTTAATTTATAAATTGATATATAGATTGGTCACTATAGTAATTAATTATTTTTTGAAACTAAATTTGGTCATTATTTAATGATTTTCTTAATTGTCTTTATTCATTTTATTTTTGCAATATATGTATAAACTCTTCTTTAACTACAAAGAAAATCATTATATATAACAACAAAATCGAGAGACAAAAAACAATTAGTCCTTATACCTACTAATTTTGACACTATTTTATAACCTCAAATTATTGATATTTAGAATGATCTCTATTACTCATTGAAAATATAAGTTAAGATTTTGATAGTTAATTTTAGAGACCGATTTAAACTCTAATTTGCAAATCAATTATTATTAATAATAGAGATTATTTTATATATTAATAATTTTTTGTTTATAAAATGGTGACTAATTTAGTTATTATAATGACTAGTTATTTTTTTTTTCTAAATCTGACTGCTATTTAAAATTTCTTTTGTAATGTTATTTGTATTCTTTATGATTTTTTTCTATTTTTTTTCGGGTCGATTCTGATCCTTTTTTCTCTCCTTCAGAATGTCAATAAAATGGGGTGAGTGATGGACAATTTTGGTCGATTAAAATTTCAATTAAAGCATGCACTCAAATCTCATTTGTAGAGTTTTGTTTTTGCACGTGAGATCATACCCAAATGAATAAATCTCTATCAAAATAGGTATGCATGGATATGTTTTGTTTCTCAATCAAACATCATGAGAACAAGGAATTCTTCAGATTTTTTTAAGCTTTTGAAATAATTCATTCATACATTAAAAAACTCTTAAATAATAACATAATTTAATCACCAAAAATATCTTTAGAGGACAATTTCCGAATTAAAGATCAATTTATAATTTTGAGATTAATTGTTTTGGTAGCAAATCTTGGTAATTAATGTTAATAATAAATTTAGAAATTTATTGATAATATAAATTATTTTAGTTATGAGTCTAGAGACCAATTGTAATTTTTTAAATTATTTTAATTATGAATAATTTTTAGTTTACAAATTGATATTTAAATTGATCATTATAAGGACTAATTATATTTTGTTACAAAAAATTTTCAAAATTTTCTTGCAGTAATAATATAGTAATTAAGGTACGAGGATTTACTTTTAAATCATTGTTGAAATATTGATTTTCTATGTTTCGGACTTGTTAGTAGTATATTGTTTTGTTAGATTAGATTGAAATATAAATTTTATAGTTCGTATTGTATGTATAGATTTAAAACTTTGAATGTTAAATCCTTCATTGTCGAAATTTTCGCTTATATGTCCTATTTGACGGGTTTTATCCAATTAAAATTAAAATTAGATTAATAGAAAACCTTGGATCGAATTCAACTAGTTGAATCATCAAGTCAGATTTTAACCATAATATTTTTCCAATGATTCCATAAATTACTATGATTTTTGCAAGTAACCTTTGTGTTGCAATTTTTTTTTAATATATATATATATATATATATATATATATATATATATATATATATATATATATATATATATATAGTGCTACGATTTTAGCGGTGGATATTCGCAATAGAAATATTTATTAATTCGATCAAATTTCTTAAGAAAGCATCTCAACCGATTAACATAGAAACCTGTATATTTCTATGGGATCGAAAACAAATTACATAAAGTGAATATCAAATAATGAAACATTTCACAGAAATGGTGTTTTTGCAATGTGCAACCTAACTACTAGAGACAGATAACATGGTGGAACATGATTTGTCTGCAAATAGTTTAAACTTCATTCTGTCATAAATCCAATATGTACAATCGTTGGTATAAACAGAATTGGAGTTATAATATTACCTATTATTTAATAGATAGCTATACTTGCTGAAATGAAACTTCAAATACAATGAAAGAACAACACCAACAACATCGAAAGAATCAAGTTTTGTCCATCATGTTGTTCTTCACAAGGACCTTGTAATGATATTTACGAGAACATGCTATGAAACATAACATGTTGAACAATCCAAATGCCGCAACCACGAAATAGAAGTTCTCTAATCTGCCCTTGTTAATGTCTCCATCAAGCCAATCTGGTTGACCCTGCTTCCCAGTGAAAGAATGAACAATGTTTACTATGAAGCTGCTCAAGTTGCTAGCAGCTGAAACATTGAGGCATAGCAATGAATTTGCAACACTTCTCAAGCCCTCGGGGGACTCGTTGTTGAAAAACTCAGTGTGGCAAACTGTTGCAAAAACATGGCAACATGCTAGAAGAATGAACTGAGGAGCCAGCCACAACACTGATATAGATGCACCAGAAGAAATGGCCAATTCCCTTCTCTTGATCTCCACCAACCCTGAAACCACCATTGATAGAAAACCAAAAGCATGTCCAAATCCAATCCTTTGAAGGGGTGTGAGTCCCCCTTCTTGCTTGGTCACTTTCTCCAGTGCAGGAGCAACAATTCGATCGTAGAATGGGAGCAATATTCCTATTGACAGCAACATTATCACGTTTATCGAGCCAGGATGAATCTCAAAGTTGTGTCCCAAATGCCTATCCATTTTCATGGCTTGTGATACTCCAAATATTGCTTGTTGTCCTAAGGGAATGTTGACTATGATGCTGGTTACGAATATCGGCATGATTTTCAGCAAGCATTTCAGCTCTTCCACTTGCTGGATGCTACTTAGTCTCCAAGGGTTTTTGTTCAATCCATCATTGTCCAATTCATTCTCCATCACTATAGCAGCTTTGTTTAAACATCTAAGAAACAAAAATCAGTCAGTAACACAAGAAATTACGTGACCCTGTAAAGGAATTTACAAGCATATCATTTACCTAAAATCATTTGTAAGAAGCAGCTTTCCTTCTGAATCATTTTGGAGTGGTGGATCATAAAGTGATGCTTGTGTGTCCAGATGAAAATGACGCTTGTGTTGTGCTGCAACTAGCACTTGAACTATGCCAGAAAAGTTGCTTCCTTTAGGCTTAACATAGGCATAAACTTTGAAGCCAGCAAAGAAAAAAAGGATTGAAACAATCATGTACAGAGCGGGCAGTGCAAAACCAAGGGTCCAACTAACATTATCTTGGATATAAACCAATACAGTTTGGTTTATCAACATGACCAGTGTCTGTGTGGTGTAGTACAAAGTGTAGAAGGTGCTACTTCCATGTCTTCCCTCAGCAGTGGTCAAATCGAATTGGTCAACGGCAAAGGGAACACTGCAAGGCCTTATTCCACCAGAACCAATAGATAACCAGAACAGACCAAAAACTAAAACACCCATTTGAAAATTTGATTGGCCTTGGCACACACCCCTCTGCTGTTGCTCAATGGAGCATGGTGGAGGATGAAATTGTGGCACCCAAGCAGTTAGCATCACAGTAACCATGCCCTAGTCAAATAGAAACAAAGGTTAAAATCCAAATTCACCCATTGGTTTTATTGTCATTGTTTATGAAAAACATGAGATAGATACAAATTATGATCAATCCAAAACGAAAGTAAAAGGTACCACAAGGCTGGCAAAGGATGCAAGGGCGATTGTTCGAAACTTTCCCAAGTACGCATCAGCACAAAAGGCTCCAATCAGAGGAGTAATGTTGGAGACAGCGAGCCATGTGTTCAAAATGTTTGCTGAAAGAACCTGATCCATGTTATACACTTTCATCAAATACACCACAAAATTCGCCTTCATTCCATATGTTGCTAGCCTCTCAATTGTGTCATTTCCTGCACATTTCATTCTAATTATAGTCCCCAACACAGCTGAATAGTCAAGTATCAACATAAAATTAAAATTTTAGATTAAATATATATTTAGTCTCTTAATTTTGACATAAGATTAAAATTCTTTCATGTTCAAAACTTAGATAAATTTTGATTAAAAAGAAATAAAATTGGAATTTGTCTATTTCAAAAACTTCGATAAATTTTGATTTTTAAACTTAATAGATAAATTGATACAGATCTTTTAATCCAATTACGATAATTTTTATTTGGACATGTCAAACGTATTTCATGTTAGTCAATGACAGATCTTCGGCCAAAATTTTGGAGGTGCCAAAATTTTGGAAGAATTATTCTTTTGGTCTATCTTTTTGTTCAATTTGTTCGCGATTTTTTAAAAATTGATGTACTTTGATTTTTTTCGTTGAATTTTCTAAAGCGTAAGAAAGATCTTTCATAAAAAATTGATACTAGGATTATGTCAATTCGAAACTAAATTACACAAATATTTAAAATATAAAATTAAAAAATAAATGTGGACAACCAAAAAAAAATTTCCTTATATATAAATATAGATGTATACAAATTTATTAAAATATCAAATATATAAAATATATTACAAATATTAATTTTTTGAAAAATATATTTAAAATTATATATTAATATATATATATATATATATATAAATATAAAAAAATTGGGGGGGCCATGCCCCCTTAGTCCCTACGTAGTTCCGCTATTGATGTTAGTATTTAAGTTGTTTATCATTTGACATATTCTCGCTTCAATATTAAGTAGGAAATGTGTTTGACACAAAAAAAAAACGTAATAAAATTAAAAAAAGACTATATTTATTCATTTTTAAAGTCTCAAAACTAAAATGTATCAAAATTTTAAATAAAAACGAATTTTAATTTTGTGTTTGAACTAAAAACATTCTTGATAACGTCTCTTATGACTACTTATTCTAAAATTTCAATTTGATCTCTTTAACTTCAAATTATTCATTTTGGTCCTTACTAAAAGGCGACAAGTTAAAATTAAAACTAATGCAAGAATGAATTAATGCAAAAAAAAGTCATTAAATTTAGAATATGAAATTCAAATAAAAGAAGTTACGAGACAGACCTAGAATGTAAGGCATGGCTTTCCATCCAGGCTTTCTAAAGTGTGTGTTTGGTTGTGATTGAGCAAGGCTTTCTTCATCTAGCAATTTCTGTTGCAGAGAGGGCATTGAATTGCGTTTTCGTTTAGCAAATGAAAAGAGTGAGCTCGACCTATCCATTGTGAATAGCTTAATCAGTTTCTGTAACTTGTGTACAAAATATGCAAAACTATGGACCTTATATAACACAAAATTCTTGGTCTTGCCAAAAAGACCGAGAAACTAAAAGAAAAAGGAAGTGCTGATGTGTCATGCAGATGCTTTAGGATCACGATCACATGCAAAATCTACTAAGGAAAGTGCTTTTTTACTACATTTTTGTATGATTAGGATATGCTTTGATGTTTGAATTTATTAATTATACCATTAATTAAATGCCTTCCTTAGTTCTTATAATTCCTTCTGTAAACAAACTTTGACCGAGTTCAAAGTTAGACTAAGCATTTTTATTAAGAATTAGTTTCATTATTTTCTCTAAAAACATCCTTAATTACTACTTGTTTTCTAAAGTCATTGAGTAATAAATCAAATATATTAATGTCTTGGCTTTTTTTTTATAGTCTAATCTTGTATCCTACAAGGAACATTTAAGAATTAATTTTTAATATTCTCATTAATCAAAATTGAAGCGGTGAATAGATTAATTATGGAAGACATTAAGAGAATTACTAGAACTAATAAAAATAATTTCAAAAATTAAAATGTGTCTCATTAATGTCAGGGTGGTTATATAAAATAAAAGTATATAAATTTATTGTTAATAATTACATTATTTATTTTCTGAATCTTAATGAATGAATTAAACCTGTCTAATAAAAAGCATAGGAACGAGTCTTGCTTGTATAAGAATAATAATAAATAAACAATTTATTGTAGTTATTTAGCTACTAATAAAACATGTAGTGGACATACATATATTCTGAAAAAGAATGTTCAAACATATAATTGAGTTAACCCACTTAATTAAAAGTGACTTGATAACAAGGTTATTCGGGGTATGCTTATTTAAACTTTTCTTACAAAAAGGAAATCGTTTTTAATAAAATAATTATGTATATTATTTTATAAACCAATTGTTCAAATAGGAAATTTTAATTTTATATTTTGGCTATTATCCAATTCTTTAAGACTGTGTTTGTTTTGCTGTATGCAGTGTTCCAATTTGGACAAAAAATTTAAAGGTATCAAATTAGATTTTTTATGTATAAATTATGTTTTCTAATTAATAAAAAAAATCTTTATTTTCTTTTTTCATTTGGTCTATTCAACCACACATGATAGTAAAATAAACAAAAAAAATGTGACAATCACTCATTATCATATCATAAATAACCATACAAAATTATCATTAAATGTAAAAAATTATCTAGCATGAAGCAGCAAAGTAAAGTAGTTGAAATAGTCACCAAGATAAGTTGTAGACTTGTATTCTCCTTATCCAAAATAACACACTAACATATATGTCAAGTTACTTGTATTGTGTAGTATCACTCTGAAAAAATATGCAATGTAATTCAAGCAAAAAGTCATCTAAAAGTCAATAAATATTCATAGGATGGCCAAATTTTAGAAACTACTACTTAAATTAAATATGTGACATTATTATATACATATAAAATTTTATTTATATCAAATATATATATATATATATATATATAACAAAAGTTACCTTTATAAAAAAAATCAATTATAAATTTACCTGGTATTCAACATTTACATGAAATTAATATCTTCAAGCTTTTGTGAATTTAACTAGTTATGGCAATATTTACTGAAGTTATAAAATAAAATAAAAATATAACATATTTTAATATTAGAGTGTTCAAACATTAAAATAACAGAAATCAAATTAATTATATCTTCAAAACAGCTTTCAGGTAATGAATGTTTTAACCAAATTTTTTTTCCTTTGATTTCATAAAATATAATTTTAGAATTTTTATAGAAAATAAAATAAAAAAATTTGTTGGGGAATCGTGGCTTCCTTTGACATGATGAAGATCGTCTCTCGCCGAATGAAAGCTAAAACGTGGATTTAAATATCTTGAAAGCTGAACCCATTTGTTTGGTAAAAAACATTTTGGTATAAATATCGATTCGCTTTCTTAATTTTTTTATTTGTTTCAATTTGACTTTTTATTATTGGTTGGTTCAATTTAGTCTTTCAATCATTTAAAATGGTTCAATTTGATCATTTTCGTTAAGTTGAAATTAACAACGTGTCTATACATGACACGTGTCAAGTTGTGAAATTTTTAATTTTTAATTTTTTTTTTTATTTTTAAACGGTCACATGTTAGGTACCGTTGTGCCACGTGACAATTTACCATCGTGACACATGGCAGTCGTAATAGTTGTTTTCAATTTAGTCATCTTTTTAAATTTTTGGTTCAATTTAGTATTCTTATTTTTTAAAACGATTCAATTTTGTTTTTTCCAAATTGAGACCAAATTATTAAATAAGCTTAATTATAACTTATATATACATGTTAAAATATTTTTTTTTTAATTTATACATCAAATCACTACACCTAAATATTCAAATTATTTTATTTTTTAGAAGTGTAAAAAATTACAAAGGTAAAAATGTAAAAAATAATAATTTGGGTATTTAGGTAGAGTGATTTGATGTATATATTCAAAAAAATTATTGGAATATGTATACATAAGTTGCAATTAAACTTATTTAATAATTTGGTCTCAACTCGGATACAAGAAAATTATATCGTTTTAAAAAATAAGATACTAAATCGAACTAAAAATTTAAATAGAAGCCTAAATTGAAAACAACTATTACTACTGTTACGTGTAAAGACTTTAAACTGTCACGTGGCATGATGGTAACTTTACACATGGCAGTTTATAAATTTTTAGAAAAAATTAAAAGTTTTACGGCTTGACACATGTCCTATACGGACACGGTATTAACTCCAACTTAACATAAATGACCAAATTGAACCTTTTTAAATAATTTTGAGACTAAATTGAACCAATCAATAAAATTGAACCAAACCAACAAATTAGGAGACTAAATCAATAGTTATACCAAAACATTTTCGTTTTATAGAATTCAAAATTGTCTAAAACGACTGTTATAATCAAAGGAAAAACATATATACTTTAGGTTTGCGTTGCATTCAACGAAACCAACCTTTCTGCAAATTCCAAACATGCACTAACTGGTTTAATTAAACTTGACAAATTGAATTAGTATTGTTATAGCGTAAAAAGTTTAAACATTGGGGGTTTCTCCCTACACATCCAAAGAGTTCTACTACACTTCCAAAAGAATTTAAATTTTTATAATACCCGTCTGAATCCTTTGACTATTAAGCGGTAAAAGTTAAAAAAAATCTTAACCGGCTTTCGAAATCCGGTAAAATTCTTAACCGGCTTTTGAAATCCGGTAAAATCCTTAACCGGCTTTCGAAATCCGATAAAATCTTTAACCAGCTTTCGAAATCCGGTGAATAGTGTCAAACGGATTTGAAATTGTGAACCGGCATTTGAAGTTCGGTTAAGTGATTTAACAGAATTCGAAATCCATTTTCTTTGTATACCGACATTTGAAATTCGGTTATAAAATTGTCTAAATCATTTTTTTTAAAAGCGACATTCGTAGTAATGTTGGTGATTTTAATTTTCTTATTTTTTTTATTTGATTTGTTTATAAAATTTAACTTCAATTGTTTTATAATTTATGTATTAATTATTCAATTTTAGATTATTTATATTTTATATAAGTACATTAAATAAAATTTTATTAATTTAATTTTTGTAGGTATTTGCCTTTATAATATCTAGATTAATTTTATTTAATTATTTTCAAATTATTTTTACTTATTTATTATTTGTTA
>Ga0209589_1004658_pt1 | contig 23568 bp, 25 predicted proteins | sample CowpeawhiteBW_FD_187525 | JGI IMG/M metagenome (GOLD analysis project Ga0209589, IMG submission 187525) | Root nodule microbial communities of legume samples collected from California USA - Cow pea white BW (SPAdes) (version 2) | ecosystem: Host-associated > Plants > Roots > Nodule | place: USA...
AAAATTAATACAAATACTAATTGGTGATAATTTATCATATATCTTTAATTAATTAATTAATTTAATTATATTAGATATTGATATTATCAACCAATTATATTTGTCAAATAGTCTATATCTCTCCAATTATTTTTAAATATTTATCTTTATCTTTATTTTAAAAGATATTTGAGAGATTTTAGCAACAGAAAAGCCTAGTCCAATTTCTATATAAAAAGACCAAGGGAGAAGCAGAAAGGACAAACCGGGGACTTCAGAGTTTAGGAACCCTTAGGGGGGCCTAATTTCGTTTCCTTTCTCTCTCTATTCTTCTTCTCTTTTATTTTGCATTCATGGAGTTCTAAACTTCTTGGGTTGATTCCATTGTAATTTCTTAATTGAATTCTAAGGTTAGATCAATTAATTTGTTTGTTCTTTTGATTCTTGTTGAGATTTATTTTCATCTATGTCTTTTGGTTCTTAATTTAGTAAAAGTAATTATTTTTACATTGTAGCAAGTTAGCACGGTGTTAAATTTACATAACATAACAATCGTATGAGTCCAAGGGTTTTTAATTTTTAATTGAGAAGTTACTTTGATTAATTTTATAAACTTTCATATGATTGAATGAGTTTTTGCTAATAATTGAGAAGTTACTTTGATTAAAGGTGAAAACTTAGATTAAAATTAATCAAGAAGTTACTTTGGTTAATTAGCTTTTTACTAGATATAAGAGGTAAAAGAAAGGACATGATTAGGATTAGTAATATTTAATTGAGAAATTACTTTGGTTAAATTTACTAAGATTAATCTACAAAGTCTTTACTTTTGATTGAGAAGTTACTTTGGCTGAAAGTAAGGACACTAACAAATTAATTGAGAAGTTACATTGATTAATTTGAAGTCTTAAACAAGAAATCAATAACAATAATCTTTAGGAAACCAATGATGAATCCTATTTTGAAAAAGTAGTGGAATCGACCTATTTTTCTTTACTATTATTTCTTTCTTATTTTATCTTCTTATCTTTATCTGTCATATTTTTATTATTTTATTTGACTAACCATTTTGGATAGATTTTATAAGAATTAACTTCTTAAAAATCAATTCCGTGTTCGTTGGGAGACGACTTAGGGTTAACTTAACCCATACTAATTTTTTGGCTACTTTCTTAACAATACTGAAGTTGTTATAGATAAGTGGTATTAATTTGATCGCTTGACGACAACGTTATTACTCCTGCTGCACCTTCATCTTCTATTTCATTGGAAGATTGGGGAGGATCATATCCCTTCAAAATATGCAATTTCAATAGGAGACTAGAGCTTCAACTTAGAGTTTCACAAATCCAATGGGGGCAAATGACCACTCAGCTAAACCAAGCACATATTTAGAATTCTGATAAGTTGCCATCACAAACAGTTAAGAATCCAAGAAATGTGAGTGCTATCACATTGAGATCTGGCAAGAATATTGAAGTTCCCACTCCTCAGCCTACACTTGAAATGGAAATTGATCCTATCACACTTCAAAGAAAGTGTGATGCTCATGCAGTTGGTCATTCCACATCTAGTGTGTCTTCTACGCCTTCCACCTCTATTGTTGCGCCTCTTATCCCTCTTCTTTTCCCACCAAAAGCCATTCCAAGCAAGAAGATGGAAGAGGTTGACAGAGAAATTCTAGAAACATTCAGGAAGGTGAAGGTGAACATACCTTTGTTGGATGCCATTAAATAGATTCCCAGATATGCAAAGTTCTTGAAGGAGTTATGCACGTACAAGAGGAGGCTAAAGGGAAATGAGAAGATCAACATAGGGAGAAATGTGTCAATGCTGATAGGTAAATATATTCCTCAAATTCATGAGAAGTGCAAGGACCCAGGTACATTTTGTGTACCTTGCATCATAGGTAACAATAAATTTGAAAATGCGATGTTTGATCTTGGTGCTTCAATAAATGCAATACCTCTGTCTATTTTTAAATCTCTTTCTCTTGGACCCATGCAACCTATGAGTGTGGTGATTTAGTTGGCAAATAGAAGTGTTGCCCACCCCGCAGGTTTGGTTGATGATGTTTTGGTTCGTGTTGGTGAATTGATTTTCCCTACTGATTTTTATATTCTTGATATGGAAGAGGAATTTTCACATGGTTCTGCACTAATCATTTTAGGCAGACCATTTTTGAAAATCGCACGAACCAAGATTGACGTTCATGTAGGTACTTTGTCTATGGAGTTTGATGATATTATAGTGCGATTTAATATTCTAGATGCCATGAAACATCCTTCTAAGGACCATTCTGTTTTTCATGTTGATATCATTGATGATGTTGTTATTGGACATATGTCTAATTTCCACCCATTGCATTGCATGAAATATTCATCTATGTCTGAATTGTCTGAATTTGCGTGTATTAGTGTTGATTCTGATTCGTATTGTGATTTTGATTTTGATGTTGATTTTGGGTGTTGTACCATATGATTTTGATGTAACACGGTCAAAATGCATTGACCATGTTGCAGGAAATACATATGCATCTAATTGTTATGTTGAAGTACATGTTGTGGAACCCATTTTCCCCTCCCCTCTGGTTCTTGATATTCAGCCAACACCCAACACTCCAGAGTTAAACCCTCTACCAAACAACCTCAAGTATGTCTATTTGGAGGATGAGCAAAGACTGTCTGTGATCATCTTTACCTCCGTCACTACTAAGCAAGAGCAAAGGTTATTGGAAGTGCTCAAGAAGCACAAGAAAGCCATTGGGTGGACATTGGCTGACATTCTTGGAATTAGCCCATCCACGTGCATGCAGATGATTTTATTGGAGGATGGAGCAAAACCAGTGAGACAACCGTAGAGGCGATTGAACTCTGTCATTTTGGAGGTTGTAAACAAGAAGGTGACCAAGCTTCTACAAGCTGGGATCATTTACCCCATTTTAGACAGTAAATGGGTCATCCTCATCCATGTGGTTCCCAAGAAGACATGCCTCACAATTGTTAAAAATGAAAGGGACGAGTTGATCTCAACCGGGGTGCAAAACAACTAGAGAGTTGCATCGATTATAGGAGGCTCAATCAAGCGACCAGGAAAGACCATTTCCCCCTATCATTCATTGACCAGATGCTTGAGCGCTAGGCATGTAAATATCCCATTACTGTTTTCTTGATAGTTTTCTAGTTATTTTCAAATCCATATTACTCCTAAAGATCAGGAAAAGACCACATTCGCCTGCCCCTTTGACACTTTTACCTATAGGAGGATGCCTTTTGGCCTATGTAATGCCCTTGGCACATTCCAGCAGTGCATGTTTAGCATTTTCAATAATTTTCTTGAAAATTGCATAAAGGTGTTTATGAATGATTTAACTGTGTATGGATCCTCCTTTGATGCATGTTTAGATAGTCTAGACAGAGTTCTAAATAAGTGCATCCAATCTAACATTGTCCTCAATTTTGAGAAGTGTCATTTCATGGTAGAACATGATATATTTTTGGGGCACATAATCTCAAGTAAGGGCATAGAAGTTGACCCTACTAATATTTTTGTTATTTAACAGTTGCCTTACCTCTCTTCTATGTGAGAGGTTCGTTCCTTTCTTAGCCATGCAGGATTTTACAAGCGCTTTATCCAAGATTTTAGCAAGAAGGTCGTTTCACTGTCCAAGTTGCTGTAAAAGGATGTTGACTTCATCTTTGATGAAAGATACAAAGAGGCTTTTGATTGCCTCAAGAAGGCCCTGACCACCACTCCTATTGTAAGACCCGAGAAATTTAAATAATTAAATAAATAATTATTTAATAAATGCGAGTAGTGGGAACATTTATTACATTTAATGCTTGAATTTATGACGATAAGAAGTACTAGCTCAAATGATGAGAGTACTTCATTGTGTTAAAAGGACTTGGGTTTAAGTTCGATGTATGCCAATTGTTTGTTAATTTAATTGCTTTATTGTTTTGAGTGAATGGGATTTAATTAGACATTAAGGACCCAATTAAATCAATGATTCAAATTTATTTCGTTTTAATTTAATTAAATTAGTTTTAGGGTTGGAAAAGGGAAGAGGACAACACAATTTCGTGTGGCTGAAAGCAAGGTAGTATAGAACCCTAAAAAGTTGAGTTGTGAGAGTGTTAGAGGGTTGGTGAAGGTCTCAAGGGTGGATATTAAAGTTGGAGCAAAGAGGAATGTTAGTGAATCAAATTTTAGCAGGATTTTCAGGTTTGGGGAACTTAACCTTGATCTCGTTTTTTTGTTTTCTTTTTCTTTCATGAATGAAGCTTGAACTTGTTTTCTTTTCTTTAGCCTCTTGGTTTTATGATGAGTGTTATTCGGTCCTTTTCTTTTCCTTTTCTTTCAACCATTTTCAATTCTAATATATTCCTGTTGGATACCATGTGTTTTAGCCTTGCCTTACGGGACTTTTAGAGTTTTGATGCATGTATTTTGGGTGTGCGGTGTAGTGGTTGTTGGTCATACCACTGCATACCACACATACATTTTGATGTGTAGAAATCTATGGTTTGCATCGATTGTGGTTTTGGTTACGTTGCATTCACATGTTGGTTTCAATAGCCATATTCATTTTCTTAGGGTTTGCACTCCATTGGAGCACGAATCATGAGTTTGTTGTGTTCTTTGGAACCCATAACATGCATCACAGGTTGTTTGTTTCTCAGTTGGTGTAAGACCCAGGAAATTCATACAAATAATAATTAATAAAGTATAAGTAATGGTGGGTTGAGAATACCCCAAGGGAGTTCCTTGATAAACCCTATACAAGGAATAATGTTAGCTTAAGTGGTTGAGAGAACTTGATTATGTTGAAAGGACTTGGGTTTAAGTTTTGGGTATGCCATTAGTATGTTTTTATAATTATGTTTTATTTTGCAAATATATTGTGAATGCGAAAGCATGGTTTAAGGTTGTATGAATGTGTGAATTGACATGAATAATGTGATGGTTTGTTGGTTTGCATGTGTTTGGTAGGTTGGAAGGATGTGGGTTCGAATCTTGGTTAAAGTAAGTAGACCTTTTATAGTTTTATATTTTTGTTAAGTGATGGAAAAATCTAGAAACTGTAGAAATCCCCTGAGAAACTAGAGAGGTATCAGTTGGGGGACAATAATCAAAAGTAATGGCCATTAAACCTTGAATTTAAGTTAATTTCGTTTTTATTATTTGTATTATTTATTTTGGGTTGAATTTGTGGGAGAGAGAGAATAGTGAGTGAGGAAGCAAAGAGTCATAATGTGTGTCAAGTGAGGGTTGAGAATTGCAATCCAGAGAGGAAATTGGAATGGAGGCAAGGAGGGGAGCTTTGGGAACAAGGAAGAATTCATTGGAAATTGTTTGAAGCTAGAAAACCGAATAAGGGGAGCTAACTTATGTCTACTTCTGTTTGTAATTAATGTCATGGATTTGAGATAAAATGTGTGTAGCTTTGTGGATGAAATGAAGTTTATTTTTATTTTTTGTTCGGGAAGTTAAAACTTCTATTACTTTTCCATTTTGTGTTGTATATTGTGATAAGTGTTGGTGACCTTGTGTTCGCGAGTGCAGTGGTGATGCGATCATTGATGGAGTTCTTCCATTAATTTTTTTATTATTTAATTATATATATAATTGCAGGATACAGTAAGAGTGTTAGCATTTCGTTATTTGGGTTGTTCTTGAGTGTCTACGTCATTTTATAAAATGGTAGGAACTGGTTTTTTTAAAGTTGGTGTTTTAATTAAATATGTTTGGCAGAAAAAGGCAAATGTGGTGTGATGTTTTTTTATGTAGATATTACTAATGGAATGGCATATGTTGATAGAATAAGGTGTAAGGAAATTTACTATTTTTATTTTGGTTGTGATCAAAAGGTGTTGCAGTGGATATCAAAATATGCATATTTTCGTAAAACTATAAGTCTTAGTCTATATTTTTTTCTTATTTTAAGATAAGATGATTAATGGGTTGGTGGTTACGTATTTGAGCAGAGTTTTTGGTGGTTGTGCTACCACATATCAATGGTAAATGAGATTAGTATTCTTTGTTTTTTTTATACTTTTAAAGTTAAGTAAATCAGGATCGGGTAGAAAATAAAATGTTGGGGTTGTGGATTGTTAAACTGCTTTTTGTAGTAATAGTATTAAAATAGTATATTAAAAAAACATAGGCAAATTATTGTTTCAATGGTTCACTTTAGTATAACAAAGTGGGGTCTTAAAATTATGCCATGGAAGTTGTAATAAGTGTTGTGCGTTCTTTGAGTGGCCATGCATTTAAATTCCTTCTCTCATTTTAGTCGCGGTCCCAATGGTGATTAATATGCATTAAAGTGTTAATATAGTATCCTTAGTATGCGTGTTGTTTATAACTTTGCAATGCCTAATAAACAACAATATATTATATTGCTTTACATGATGAGTTACGTGAATTCAAGTTTGAATTCATGTTCCACTTTAATTAACATTTATTTTATAAGTATTAATATAATGGTAAGAAAATCATGAATGGTTGTTTGTTTTAACTCATATGTGCAAGTATATTATTAACCAAAACTCAAGTGATGTCATAGGTCTAAATTTGTGAATGTATAAGTGTTTGTTCATGTTATGAATATGATCTGTGGGGTGCAATAGCAATTGAATGGAAGTGCTTGTATATTTCGTTGGGTGTTTTTAAGGTGTTCACATGATGATTGGAGTACGCCAGGATTTGTTTAGGAATGGTACGAGTCAATTTATGCTACTAGAGTAGTGTTTGGTGGTGCGGGTTGGACCGCCAGGCGGTCTACAACCCAATTTTGCCTAGCAACGCCAAGCGATAGTGCATTGGCATGGGTCCATTGCAGATGGATTTGCATGGATGGGTTGATGGCTTGGTCAGAGATATGCTGGATTAGTTACGAGTAGGGAGGTTCGTAACGGAGATGAGAGATTCGTGATTGATGCGGACGGAGAGGTCCGTATCTTTTGTATTCTTGTGTGGGAATACGAGCGGGGAGGTTCGTATGTTTCGTACTCACACTTTAGGCTGCTATGAGCGGGGAGATTCATAGTAGGTGTTCACGCATGTTGGACTACGAGCGGGCAAGTTCATAGAGTTGGACTACGGGCGGGGAGGTCCGTAGAGCTGAACCACGAGTGGGAAGATTCGTGGAAGCATGATAATCCCTAAGGACCAAGGTTGTGAACAGATCTTTCTCATATAGGTTATGAGATTGGGGTGTAATGTTATAAAGAACTTTTATGATATATGCTTTATCTAGTAATATCCATCTAGGGTGTTACAGTTGGTGGTATGGTCCAGTACGATTCTGCATATTGTTCTCTGGTTGGTTCTCTTCCTTCTTTGCTTGAGGTATATGATGTTTGCTTGGGGTTCAGTATGGTCCAGTACGTGTTTATGGGGTATATGATGTTTGGTGTGATAACTACAACCTTTAGTCACCTTTCTTTAATCTTGAAGAACAAAAAGGGAAGAGATTCCATAAGTGACGTAGGAGGATTAGGGTTTGAAGCATGCGTTTTACAGGTTTTGAAAGTTGTAGTGGCTTTGCTTCGATGTTATATGTTGTTCATTCTACTGCATGTTTAGATGCTATGTAGAGGTCACATGGTTAGTGCATCAGAAAAAAAGAAGAAAAGGGTTTCATGGTTTCCACTTTAAGTTAATGTTAAGTCTTAGTCTCTATTACATGCAATTTGTTCCTTTCTTTAAGTTTGAATGTAGAGGAGGTGCATGTTTCCATTCAATTATCACATATATATATATATATATATATATATATATATATATATTATATTTTATAACTTGGGAGACCCACGACACACATCTGCTTTCTGATAGTGGTGCAAATTTAAATTTGATTTGAAAAGTGTGCATGGTCCGACATTGGTTGCTTGAATTTTCAGTGCCTTATCACGTGATAAGTCTTGTTAGGAATAACTTTGTGTTTTTATTAAGATGTTACTATTTATTTATTTTATTTTTTTAAGTTTTTGGCTGATTTGGGTTAACGGCCAAAGTTTCTCCATTTTTGTTGGTGCCATGCAGCGTTATATCTCTTTCTTCTTTTTGTAGTTTTATATTTTTTTTTTCAAATAAAAGGCAAAGTCATATAATCTTAGTTGATGTGGACCGACGGGATGTGACCCTAGTACATGTTAATCGAGGTCTTTTCGCATTTGTGGTGTAGTCATTGAGTGTTCTTTTTAGTTTGTTTAATTATGTTATGTAGGAGCCTTTAACATTTGATCCATGGTCACAGCTATGCTTCTTTAATTTTGTTTGGGCTATTTACTACGGTTGGGGCATGTTTAACATGTTAAGGGGTGTATAACTCAATTTCGGTGCTTTATTGTTGTTGTGATGATTGTTCTGCTACAATACATATTTGTTTAATGGGTACAACTATATGCATGTTTCATTTTTTTACTTCGTGTAACTTAATATTGACATTTGGAATTCTATATGTGTTGATGGTTGAGAGGGGATCACGTGTGGCATATGAATTTGATTTTGTTAAAGAACTTTATTTTCCAAGCCTGATGTTTTTGGATTGGGTGAGAATTTGTTTGGTTAATTGGTGTTTGGGCATTGTCTTGGAACCTTAAACCAGTACATCTGAGTTACTAGTGTACCGTCCAGTGGTGTGGATTGAACCGCCAGGCAATAGCTACAAAATAGGCGGTCTAGAGCGCATTATCCCTAGCGACGCGGGTGTTGCGCCAGGAGGTTGCGGGTGTAAAGTTGGATTGCGTGGAGGGTTCTACACAACTTTGTATGGAGGTCTTGAGGCGATGCTTTACTAGGGGCCCAATTACGAGTGTAGCTTGTATTGGGGTAACACGTGGTCACTCGAGGTTGTAGCCTGGTGGTTTTGGAAATCTAGTGGAGTGTGCGAGATCATGGCTCGTTCGGATGGGTTCCGGAAGATTGCCTTCCTCGATGTTATCTAACGAGTTTGGTAGTCAATTAACAAATATAGACTGCGATTTGTATTGAGGAAATCCACTTGGTGTCGCGGATTGTGGCTGTGACAAATTTATTCTCGTGTGTGGACTATTAGGTGGTGGCCTATAGTCGAAGGGACGAGTATACACTCGTGGCAGCAAGGATCAATCAAGTAATCATCAAAGGGTGTAGAATCAAGAGGCATTTAGAGGAAGATGCGAATGTTTGGGTCTCAGATTGTAGAGTATCATAAGTGTTAGGGGAATTGTTATTATAATGTACCTTGTGATGAATATTTTATTTTGAGTTCACCCTGTTTGTGTGTGTTTGGCAATGATCATGTAACTCGTTACATGGGAGCAGATGTTGATGCAGGTGAACATGTGGATACTTAGAACCGGAGTGGGGTCAATATGGGAACTTTTACATGGGATTATGTCATGGATTATTTTTGTAATCAGTTACTATGAATAGTTATATATTTGTAAGCGTTAAACGCCTTTATGAATTTTAACTTTTGGCACGTATAAACTAAAGTTTTAATTTTCCTGCGTTTTGGAAAAGTACTTCAATAATAAATGTAATTTACTACCTTTTTTTGTTATTTTAATTTTAAATAAGTAATTTCCAACTAGGATGTTACACCTATCATTCAGGCACCGGATTGGACAACCCCATTTGAGCTCATGTGTGATGCATCAAATTATATCGTGGGAGCTATTCTAGCACAAAAGATTTATAAGAAGCCTCAAGTGATCTACTATGCATCCAGGATGTTAGATGTTACTCAAGAGAACTATACCACAACGGAGAAAGAACTTATTTTAATTGTTTTAGCACTTGAAAAATTTAGATCATATTTTCTTAGTTCTCCTATTGTTGTGTTTACTGACCATGCAGCTCTAAATTTCTTGTTGAAGAAGGCAGAGTTAAAGTCTCGGCTAATAAGATGGATGCTCTGGCTCCAAGAGTTTGATTTAGAGATCTGTGACAAGAGTGGAGCACAGAATTTGGTTGCAGACCACTTGAGCTGGATGGAGAGGTTTGTTGATGATGTTTCACCATCCGGGATGACTTTCTCGATGTTTTTCCTCCCCTAGAATCCATAGCTAATGTGATAAACTTAAAAGCGATGCTAGGTATTATATTTGGGATGACCCGTATTTGTGAAAGATGTGCAATGACCAGAATACTAGGAGATGCATTCTGGACCATGAGATTGACTCGGTCCTCCAATTTTTTCATTAATCTGCATCTGGTGGTAATCTTGGCACACAAAGGACAGTTCACAAGGTGCTAGATTGTAAATTCTATTGGCCCACCATCTTCAAGGATGCATGGAGGATATGTAGCACGTGTGAGCAATGTCAACGAGTAGGAGGAGCCATTTCTTGGAGATAACAAATGCCTCAACAACCCATGTTGTTTTGTGAGGTCTTTGATGTCTCGGGTAGATTTCATGGGCCCTTTCCCTATCTCTTTTGGTTTCACTTATATTCTGCTTGCTTTTGATTATGTCTCAAAATGGGTGGAAGCCAAAGCCACCAAAACTAATGATGCTCGGGTGTTGTAGACTTTGTTAGGTCTCACATATTTTACAGGTTTGGAGTTCCTAGAGCCATCGTTAGTGATCAGGGCACCCATTTCTACGTTGTATCACCCCCAAACTAAGGGCAAGCTAAGATATCAAACGAAGAAATTAAGAGGATCTTGGAGAAGATTGTACAAGCCAACTGAAAGGATTGGAGCAACAGACTTGAGGATGCTCTTTGGGCTCATAAGATTGCTTACAAAGCACCTATAGGGATGTCTCCGTATCGAGTTGTCTTTGGTAAGTCATGCCACCTTCCAGTGGAGATAGAGCACCGAGCTTACTAGGCTGTCAAATCATGCAACTTCTCACTTGATCAAGTTGGGGATGAAAGGAAGTTGCAGTTGAACGAGTTAGATGAGATCCGTCTGAAAGCATCTTAGAACTCCATGTTCTACAAAGAGAAGACCAAAAGATTCCATGGTAGCGCCATAGCTAGAAAGGAGTTTGTTGTCGCTCAACAAGTGTTATTATATAACTCCAAACTTGGTCTCATGGGTGGTAAGTTGTGGTCAAAGTGGATTGGTCCTTTTGTGGTGACTAATGTTTATCCTTATTGTGCAGTTGAGATCAAGAGCTAATCCACCGATAAAAGCTTCAAAGTGAATGGGCATCATCTGAAGCCACTCCTCAGCAACCCTGCTTTAGTGGATACTATTGTAGAGGAGACATCCCTACTTGACCTCACTTATGTTTCACCATGATTTAGGGAGTTTTCTTTCTCATTCCTTACTTTTATTGCACTTGTCCAGGCCCATCTATTGATGTTTGATTGTCTGATCTTGGGTTTGAGTCTGATTGAGACAATGTGTAATTTAAATGTTGGGGGGGGAGTTTGTTATTTGTTTCCTTTTTGTTAATTTGTGTTAAGTTTTTATTTTCTATTTGGGACACTCATTTCACTTTTGGAGGGTGAGTTGTTAGTTGTTCAGTAGACTGATATCCTTGTTTTCTCTTTGCATGTCAAGTTGCTTTTGTGTTGTTTCACCTTGTGTGCGTATTTGAGTCACTCTCTATTCTTTTTTATGTGATATATGCATCTTGAATGCTTGCACAATGGCCTTGGCTTGATTCTTTCTAATGCCTTTCTGATTCACATGCATGTTTGGATATGATTTAGGCAATTTTGTTCCGATGAGCCTATCTTAGAATGTTTCCGTTGATAGCTCTTTTTTAGCATGCATACCCTTTCATTATTTTATAGTTCATTACAAGCCCTTAGCCTGAAAAACCATAATTCATCCTACCTTAGGAAATTTTGGAATTTTGGAATTGTTTTGGGAATGGGTGCTCTTTTAAGTGTGGTTGTGTGCAAACCTGTTTTTGTTCTTGGGTTGCTCATTTGTATATTTAATCTCAAACTTGAAAATTGTTGTTCCTCTACTTAGAAATAAAAGAAATGAAAAAAAATGAAAAATAATGAAAAATAATGAAAAAAATGAAAAGAGATTTGGGTCTGAGCATTGTGTGAGAATTGAATTTGGAAGTGTTGCAGTTTGGAATTGCTTTCATGCTTGATTTTTGATGTATTTCTCATTGCTTCTCTATTTCTGTATTCCTCATTCCACACCTTTTCCTCAACCCATTACAACCTTGAAAAGTCCTTCTAATCTTGATCAGCATGTGTTTTGGTTGTTGATTTTAGAGGCTTGCCAAGTCTGTTTGATGCTTGTTTTGTCAGGGTGCTTTAGGAGTAAACAATAGCCAAGAGATTTGAGTGATATAGTGCATATTCTGTGAGGTTATGTTGCTTTCAACCTTTCTTTGAGCTTAACTGAGTACTTGACATGTTTTGTAATTGTTTGGATAATGTTCATGGATTTCTTGCAGCTTTGACTCCTTCTGTGTTTGATGTGTTTCCATTTGTTTGTTTCGTGTTTGTTTGTTTGTGTCGTGTCTCTTCATTTCTCTCGCTCTCTCTTTGCTTTGTTTGTGTTGCCCTTGCTTTGCTTCCCTATGCCTTTTAGTTTTTACCCAGGAGTGCCAAAGGGTAAATGTGGATGATTTTGATGAGTCATTATTTTCCCTTATTCCATTGCCCTTTTGTGCCTATCTTTATCTTTGTTTAGTACTTAATTGTCTTTTGTTAGTGCATTTTCCTCAATTGGACTTCATTAGACCATTTTTCCAAATTTTGAGTAATTTGACATTAATTGGTCTAATTTTCGTTTCTAATTATTTTAAGTATTTTGTGGAGCAAATTTGGAGCTTGGACACTAATTTTAAGATGAAGAGAGGGTTGCCACATCATTGTCATGTCTACATATAGCCTGTCCACGTCACTAGGCCAGCATTTTTAGCCCATAGTGGCATTTTAATAATTCTGCTGACCAGAATGGTAGTTTTGTAATTTTGTAGCCCTAAGTGGCATTTTTGTAAATATGAGTGGTAAAATTGAGGGGAACACGTTTTAGAGGGTTTTAAGAGGGTTTTTGAGACTTTCTCTTCCCCAATATGATTTTACGTTTTGGAGAGCACTCATTGTTAGGGTTTTTGCATTGTCTTGATTCTTCCACAAATTGGAGCTGATAGTAACATTTTTTACACATTCTCTCTTTTAATTTACGTTTTTTGTCTCCTTTTCTTCCTTTTGATGAAATTTGCAATTACATTTTAATCTTGTGTTGAATTTCTAAAACTGTCGAACCCTCCCTCCCCTCTGTAAGACCCGTGAAAATTAATTAATTAAATAATTAATTAATAAATGCAAGTAGGAAGAGCCTTTATGACATTAAATATTGTTGGAGGTGACGTGGAAAAGTGCTAGCTCATTGGTTAAGAGTACTTTAATTGTGTGAGAGTACTTGGGTTCGAGTCCTATGTATGTTTGTTGCGTGTTAATTGATTTATTAGTATTTTTTATAATATAATTGTGATTAGTGAGTAATATTATAATCATAGGATTATAATAGTTATCACCAAATATGAATTGGCATAATGGTTGTGCGTTGGCCTTATGAGTTGAGGGTCACAAGTTCAAACCTTAATTAAGACACATATAAAAGGGCTAAATTAGGGGAAAATAGGGGTTTTTGGCAGTGCTGAACTTTGACTCTGAGAGAAGGACGAAAATTGGGTTGTGAGTGGTGAGTTTGGGTGCGCAAAAGGTGAATTGGAAGGAGGCTTGAGGAGAAGCATTCTTTTCTCTCAATTTTTGATCAATAATTCCAGGTTAGGGGAGCTGAACCATAATTGTATGCTTTTGGTCATATTGCATGCTTGTGATACTATTTTGCCATGAATTTTCGTGTTCCACATGAGAGGAATTAGGGGTTGGGTTTTTGGGTACTGTTCTATTGGTGTTTTTACCTAAATGTATGATTATGATGGATGTCTGCACTATGTACGCCGCTATTGTGCAAATTTGAGGGTTGGGGGACTGTATTGTATTTAAATTATGTCGTGTGTTTGATGCAATTGATGCAAGTTGCTTTGGTATGAAGTGGAGTGTGAATTGGTATGTTGGATGTTGTTGCATGCCTAAGTGAGATAACGTGGAGAAACCACAGTTTTAAGCTTGCTCAAGCGAGGTGGACTAGCCTAAGCGAGGCTAAGGGTTTAGCTTGGGCGAGGGTCCCTGGCTTAAGCGAGTTTATACGAATTGCCATGTTTGTATGTGCTTTATGTGTTGGTTTGGCTACTCTTTCCTAAGTATAGGAAGTATATGCATGTGGTGGTGGTGTCGGGCTTGAAGGACTAAGTCCAATAGGGGTCTGGGATGTGTTTGTTGGTTGGACGCATGATGGGCATGGAACTGTGTAGTTCCCGTCGGCTGCTAAGTGGCGAGGAGTCCTTAGTATGGTGATTACATGCGTCGGACGCACGATGGGCAAGGAACTGTTAGGTTCTCGTCGACTACTATTGGGCGAGGAGTCCATAGTATGGTGATTCCGTGCGTGTCACGGTGCAAGTTAAGAAGACTTGGATGATTTACTACAAACGAGGAGTCTGTAGGGCAGGACTATGAGCAGGATAGGCTCATAGGGTTGGACCACGAATGGGTTAGTTTCGTGGGAGCATAGTGAAGTCCCAAGACCTAGTTCATGTATATGACTCATGAAGGACTATGAGGTCATAGGTGGGTAATTTGAAAACAATGGAATATTTAGTCATGTTAATTTTGGGATGGGTGGCATATTTATTTCATGTATATTTTTATATATTGTGCATAGCTCACCCTTTCTATGTGTGTGTGGCGATGATCGGATAACTTGTTATCCGGGAGCAGATGATTTGACAGGTGGGCCAGGAGATGCTTAGATGCGGAGTGCAGGGGCTACCTGGGTTTTTGAGAAGATTTTTATATTTAGACTTTTGATGTAAAAATTTATTATGTTGAATTTTTGATGGATTTTGTAATACTATAATTGCGAGCATATGAATTATATTATAGTAAAGTTTTTAATTTCCCGTGTTTTGGGAAATGGTATTATATTAAATGAGGTTTTATTTTCGCTTCCTATTTTATTTATTAAAAATTAGTAATATTCCTTAGGGATGTTACACCCTCCCTTTATGTTGAATTGCAATCTAGGAAAGCTTTGAATGAAATGTTTGGTCATTAAGAGATGTCCTTGGTTTAACTACTGAGTATTACATTTAATTGTTCTATTTGGTTAGGTACGACCTCGATCAATGGACTGAGAAGGAAGAAAACGAGCAGTACAAACACTATATGAAAAGACTTTAGACATATTGGCTATGACAGAAGGAAAATAACCTAAAGTAGACAAAAGAAAAAAAAATGTTATCAGTAATGTGATCTGTGGCACTTGAGTCCAGTACCCAAAGGCCAAAAGAGTTAGAATGAGTGAGGCTAATAAATTATGTACATGTGTGTGCAACAAGAATGGAAACAAAATTCTGACGATTTTCATACCATTTGAGAAATTTGTCAAGGATAGTAAGTTGTTTTGAAGGATTAGACAACATAAGAAAAATAGAAGAGACCATAGGAGAGTGAAAATATTTACTAGGAGGAAATAAGACTAAAACAGTGAAAAATTCCAAAAATGAAAGTTGCAAATCTAGAAAAAGGGTATCAAGACAAGTCTAACTGTGGTGGTCGCTTTGGAAGTGGTCCTTAGATCCTCTGTCACGTGTAGTGTTAAGTAGTGGCGATGGTAGTGATAATGCTAGTGGTGATGGTGGTGACGACGAAAAATGAAAAATAGGCATCGTATGAATCTCTAATATGTGTTGAGCACATAGGGTTATGCATTTACAAATATAAAATACAAAAAAATGGCGTAAACCAGTTACATTATAAACTTCACATAACATTATAATTAACAATATCTAATATTGAATGATATATTTTAACAATATTTAACATAAAGAAAGTAGTTATTTTGTATATATATTCAATAACCACCAATTTGGGTTGGAGTCCACATATCAGGGAGTGCATGACCACCGACGGAGTGATGTCCAGGATGGTGGCGGTTGGGGTGGTGAACCTCTCCATGGAGTGCTTGAGCATTTCGCTTTCTCCTTATTCTATGCACTTCAGGGCAGTCGAAGTGGTTGACACCATCTTTCAATCCGCAAATTAGGCTCGAAACATGGAGTTGAGGGCCTCAAAAGAGTCCACCGAGTACGAAGGTAGTGTGTACTACTAGTCTAGATCCTATTCTTCCTAGGTGGTAGGAAAAAACCTACAATAAACCCTTTTGTCTTGAGTGTGTATACGACTTGGATCAGGTAAGCTTTCATATGTGTGGTTGGGTCGGTGATTTTGTCGTACTTTTATGTTGTTCCACATCTAGCACGTACAAGAGGTCAACCTTGTCCACGTAAGTGGGGTGTGGTTAGTGTGACCTGTAAGCTCGGCACGCTCTATGGCTCCTCCCCTAGTAGTGATGTCCAATAGAGTTTTGAGACTCCACAAACGCTCCTCTCTCGCGGGACCTACGGGGCCACCTCGAGTCATGGATTCCCCTAGAGTGGTGAGACTGACCTCGACGCTCTTCCTCCTCGCGTCAAGTTGCCCTATTGTGCTACTCTCCGGGATCGGTTCTGGGAAGACTGATTACAATTTCTAGGGGACATGTTCCTATGTTCTGGACTCCGGTCTACCCAAGAATAGAGTGGGTTGTTTGCTTGTTGATTCCCTCTAGGTGACAAGGATCGTCCCTTTTCGGATGCCAATGAGGAGGAGACTCATCGTTGGCAGAGTGGTATCAAGTGTGTACGATGGGTGAAGGTTCCTTTCGAGGTTGTGGGGGAGCATTTGCCTCCTTTAGGGCGACTATCTTTTGGTTTACCACTTGAAGGTCGGCCTGTTGCAATGCCCGCAAGGTGGTGATTTTGTCATTATGACATTTGTGTTGTCGTTCATTCTCCTGGATCAGATTTTGGATCTAACCTTGTAGAGTTGTCACTAGGTTTAATTCCATCTCGTGCGAGAGTTGAGCTTGGCTCCTAGTAGTGACCATAGACTTGTGAGGTCAAGGCAAAGTTTTGTCGGGGCCCCACGGTGGGCGTCAAATGTTCTTACCGAGAACTTGAGGCAAGCCTTCGGATAAGTGACAAGATCTAGATAGCTCTAACAGACCTTGATGAGATGCTTCGAAGTGTTGAGGCACAGGGGAAGATTCACCTATAAAAACTCTTCGATGCTCAAGTCAGTAAGAGAGTAAGGATTTGGTATAAGAGAAAGTATGAGTAGATGATGTTAGCACAATCAAGCTTGGTGCAATGATTTGATAAAGCAAAGTGCAAGAGATCACATGTGATGATGAAGATTTGTTCAATGATCATGTTTCTATAGTGTTAAATATGGAAATAATGTGTTAAATGTAATAGTTACATGTTATACCATATTCGTAGATTATATGACATAGGTTAGATGTCTTGTTAGTCTTAGTGTGTCGTTTTTAATCTGTTAAAATGGGTTTTAACAAGTTAAAAGGCTTGGTGCATATATATTCTTGTATGATTGTATTCAATCAGTTGAATTATTTTTCAATCAACGAATTTCACTTAAGTCAAGTAAAATCAACAGATTGTACGAAAAATTCAACAAATTGATTTCATTTAAGACTAAACTATATAAGATGTGTTTTAGTGAAATGAGGTATAATTTTGAGTTTTTGAGCGCGAAAACCTGTCATTCATCACTGGAAAACTCTCCCTCTCTGACTCACACAGCTTCAAGGTGAAGATTGAAGATCTAGGTTGATCTTGGAGGCATTTTGGCTTGGTAGAAGCTTGAAAAACTCATATATGGTTGGCTAAGGAGAGCCACCATCAAGTTTTGTAGTCCTTATGCCTCTTGTTGTGTTCCTAGTGCGATTCCAGGTCTAAAGTGTGATTCTTACAGAGTTGTGGTTGAGATTTTTGTGAGTAAAAAATCTTAGTGTTTTCTATTGTTCAAAAGTGTAATCTCGGTTTTGTGATTTGTAAAACTTTTTATAATAGTGGAAACCAGACTCAGGTTGTATTGGTAAATTAGATGTAGCTTTATGATTGAGTGAACCAGTATAAAAACAATTGTCCAACCCTTTTTCCCTCATCTTGCTCACTTTGAAAATTAAGCAAATCATTCTTTGTTGTGTTTGAATATGTTTATATGTAATATGTTAGTGTAATATTGTTAGATATACTGTTTGGAACGAATCTTGTATGAGAAAGTATGTTATTTAAGTGAAATTCGTGAAATCTGCATTCTACATAATTTCCCATAATTTTAGCCAATTGTTTTGAAATACTAACATTTTTTATTTTGTTATCAAATTCTAGTGCCATTCTTAAGTTTCCTTTTGAGTGCCAACTTATTTCATTGCCTTAATTTTCTTTCTTGTCAATTTGTGGCTATTCCATCTGAGTTGTCTCCAAATTAAATCCTTTTTTGAGTTTAGCAATTATTTGTGTTAGCTTTGGTTTGTGTTGAATTGTGGTGTAGGAAAAGTCTTTCAAGGTGAACTTCTCCTAGAGGCGACATCTTAGGGGGTGGAGATTTAAGAGAAGCTCCATGCTAAAGAGGAATTCTCAAGGAGCCTCCAAACACCATTTGCTAAGAAGAGAGTGAGAGTAAACATACAAAAGCAATGAAGGAAAAATTGTTCTCAGTTCTGGCCTTTTTTGGCTTGTAAAAAAAATTGTTTTCAATTTGTAAAGGCCTTTAGTCAATTGTCTTGGAAGAGCCTTTGGTGTTCTTCCATCTTTTTCCTTTTTGTGACTTGCTTATAATAGAGTTAGTCTAGTCGGTGGGCATGTCTTGTTGGCTTGTCTTTTTCTTTACACATTTTAGTTGGCTTGGCTAAGATATCAAAGTCTAAAGCCTTGCAAATTAGGAGTCCATTTTAGAGTTTATAATTCTTAGAAGTAATTTTCTTGTTTTTGTTTTCTTGAGTCATATATATTCTAAGCTTATGAGAAAATTTTCTTGTGCAAGTTAGTGGAGTAAATAGTGAGGTAAACTTTGGAGGTAAGACTTGGTACTTAAGAAGTCCTAGTAACTCACCTCTTCTACTTGGAATGAACTTGTGAAATCTCTTAAAGCTTTCATTCTAAGAAAACTCTTCAAATTAAAAGATGTCTAGACTACCTTTTATCCATAGTGAAAGTGAGTATAAGCATTCTAAACCTACTTTGAAACAAATTGCCAAAGAGCTCAAAGCCATAAATCTATGGAAAGAAAGAGAGTCTAACCAAAGAAGGCTAGATAATGGCAATAGAGAAATGAAAATAAGCCTCCTAGTAGAATAAGCTCAAGAGCTTAAAGGGGAAAATCCAAAGGAAGTAGAAATTGAGAGTCACCTTTTGAACACAAGAATGAAATAGGGTTGGGAGCATATTATCAGCATCCTTCTTCCATTAGGAGGCAAAGAAAAACACACACCCCTTCAGAAGTTAAGGTTGACTTACCATGTATGGCAAATATTGATGACTTTCATCCCAAGGGTCTAGGCTAAGGATTAGGCCAACACTTATTTGTTTGTTTTTGAATAATTCAATAAATGTAGAATATTATTGGATTAATTTCTTGTTTGGTATAATTAGTATGTTTGTGAGCTTGTAATTTAGGCCAAATTCTTTTTATTATGTTCAATTTATCTTTGTAATATGTTTGGGTCAAGAACCCAAGGCAGTATGATAAGTGGCTGCATGAAAAACGACCAAGCCATGTGACGCTAGCCCAATTTCATTTCCACCAACGTTATTCAATGGGGGCTTCTCCCTGCACCCCCAACCCTTTCTCCTATACCCCCAAAACTTTATATATTTTCAGCTTTGCCCATAGTAAAAAGGTAACGAAGAAAGAGAAAACACAGTAAAATCTCCTGCACCCCAATCAAAACGACCTTGATGCTCTGCACCCCCAAAACAAACCCCAATAAAAAGCAAGAATCTGATTCCTCGCACCCCATCAGGAATCTTTGACCTAGCGCACCATCTCTTCTCCCTCATTCTCCTCTTCTCCCACACAGCCTCCACACAGTCTTCATTCGTCTTCTCCTCTTCTCCCACACATTGTCGCACACAGCCTCCACACAGTTCTTCTCTGGAGCGTCCACACAGTGTTCATCTGCGGCCTCCCTTTTCTCGTTTTCTCCTTTCGCGCAACTCCACAAACCCATCTTCTCCATTTGGCTAGTTAAGTAATGTTTTTAAATTTGTAATTCATTTTAGGAATGGTTGTGTGTATTTTAATTGATTTTAGTAATAGATTATAAGATCCATTTCATCAAAATTGAGAAATGGTCTTCATTTTAAGAGTGCACCGAAACAACAGAATGTGAAATCCGTTTTCCTGAATGCTGAAACGGAATACACATTCCGTTTTTTTTTTTTTAAATTTAGTGAAACGGAGTGTAGAATCCGTGTCGGTGGACAATGAAACAGAATACACATTCCGTTTCTTCTTCTTTTTTGAATTTTATTGAAACGGATTGTGGAATCCATGTCGGTGGACGATGAAACGGAATACACATTCCGTTTCTTTTTTTTTTTTTTTTTTTATTTTTACAGAAACGGATTATGGAATCTGTGGAGGACGCTGAAACGGAATACACATTCCGTTTCATTTTTTTTATTTATTTTTTCAGAGACGGATTATGGAATCCGTGTAGGAGGACGCTGAAACGGATTTTAGAATCCGTTTTGGCTTTTTTTTGTTGGTTTTTCGTGAAATCCGTTTTCGTGAAATCCGTTTTAGCCCCATTTATCTGAAATCTTTTTGTTGCATGTGTGTCTATATATGATTAACTTTAAAGTGGTTTGTCACCAATTTAAGGAGTAAATCCAACAAACATTTCTTCCGAGTGTAGTATGGCAAACTTAGAAACCAGCAGAGGAAATTGTCTTCATCACCTTGAAGCAGTAAAAATTTAAATTGAAAAGTTGTTACCTTTCCTATTATTACGATAGAAAATGCATTTGGTAACGGAATTCAAAATCTGTGTCATGTTGTTTATTTAATTTAGTTTTTTTCCACAAAATTTATATTGGATTCTAATGTTTCAAACTTTGAATTACAGATATGGTTAGGACACGAGGAAATTTATCTAGACGTGGTTCAAATGATGCATCAGAGAGTTCCAAACAGGGTGCTGCACGAAAGAGACCGACAGCTTCGGCTCGTAGAAGGGGTCAGCATGAGGCCAATGTTGTTCAGGATGATATTATTGAGAATGAGGTTTCTGACGTTCCTTGGGAGGACGAGCAGGGGATTGATAACGATGGTGGAGGATTTCCTGGTGGTCCGTATGATACATCTTTATTGACCCGGTACCAGGATCATGTTGCACGCATGATATGGGATGGTCAGGTCAGTAAGAAGTTTTTATATATGTTTAATTTTGTTGTTGTTAAGTATTTTTATTCTTTTTTGTTTCTTTTGTTAGGATCGAGTTGTGAAAGTGGTCTCCCATATTAAAAAAGTGAAGAAATTAGGACGTCCTCACCCTTCTGTTGCACCTTTTGTGTTAGCTTCTGGATTATCGCCTCTGTGCGATATTTTATATGAATATATCGATCTTGGGTTAGTATTGGGTTTTGTGGAGAGATGACATCCCGAGACTAATACTTTTCATCTACCCATTGGGGAGATGACCATCACTCTAGATGACGTATGGTCACTTCTCCATCTTCCCATCAGTGGAAACTTTTGCTCCACTGAAAATCTTGAATATGAAGATTCAGTTGAGATTTTGACGACACTTCTTGGTGTTGACCGGGCCATGGCTTGTGTGGAGCTGAATCAAAGTCGGGGTGCACAGGTTCGACTTAGCTGGTTGAGAGAGTTGTATGACAGTTGTTGTGAAAACGAGCTATGGGAGTTTGCTGCACGTGCATATCTTTTGCACCTTGTAGGGTGCACGATATTTGCTAACAAAAGCGCCACCTATGTTCGTACACATTATCTCGAGCTATTTAGAGATCTCTCCACATGTCGTCGATATGCTTGGGGAGTTGCTGCTCTTGTCTACTTATATGAGCAGCTAGGAGATGTCAGCTTTGCAAATACAAAGCAATTAGCTGGATATCTACCTCTTCTACAGGTACCCATTTATATAACATTTTATTCTTTATATTACTTGTTTTTAGTTTTATATGACAATAGTTAAATGAAATGTTATTTGATACAGGCTGGGATATACGAGCACTTCCCTACATTGGGAAGGAAGCAAGTACGGGATACATATGTGGAGACCGAACCCCGTGCTCTATGTTATGTCACTAGACGCGCCATTTCCGCTATAACTGATGTTAGAGTCCAGTTGGATGGCTTGACATATGATGGGATGATTTGGAACCCCTATGTAGCACATAGAGCTACTCGACAACTTGTAACACATGGCATGTTTTCTGGCTTCCTGAGGGTTGGTACCCTCGTACACCGTCATCTGCCGGAGCGTGTGTTGCGACAATTTGGCTTCATGCAGCCTATTCCACGACTGCCGAGTTCGCTTCCCATGATGGACTTTGAGGCTATTGATGATCAGTGGAAAAAGCACGAGCAGTTTGTTGTACATCAAGTGGTCTAAGCACCAGCTCCTTTTTCATGTTCAGATGGATATTTGCAGTGGTTTAGGAGAGTCTCCCATCCATACATTTTAAGTGGAGCTGAGGCCGACCGACCTAGCCTTGTGATTGTGCCCCGACTTCGTCGAAATTTTCCAGATGACATAACAGTTCAGAGGACGTCACCGTCATCATCTTCCAGTGGTTTATTGGTATGTTACAAATTTAGTTGTTCATATTATTAGTAACTTTTAATATTTGACATTAACTTGTTATTATCACAGGGTCTCATGAAACGCATTGTAGGCGGTCTTCAGCGGATGATAGATTGTAGAGACGTTACTGAGGGCACAGTTGCTTGGGATCGCACTCATGAGTTATTGTAGATGGCTCGAGATGGCGTTGAAGAGGAAGAGACTAAAGGAGGACGTAGAGTTCGAGGTTGACGACCATCTACGTCTGGATAGCCGATTTACTATTTATTTGTATTTGATGTTAGAACTTACATTTCTATTGGATTTTATATTAAGATATTTCATCTATATATGGTTTTTTATATTAAGTTATTTAATGTTAGTAATGAGGCCAAAATATATATGTCCCTTGGCCAAAGGAGTTAGAATTTTATATATTGGTAAAATAATTACAAACTACAACAGTGAAATACTTAATACAATTAACAAATATCAGTCTTCCATGAGATCTACATAACTACGATCTACTACGTGTAAATCTAGGAATGCTTGCATCTTATCTCTATAAAATGATGCCCACCCTTTTGCCTTTGGGTAACAATTGCTAGATGATATGATATCCACTGTCGGTAATGGACAATCTTCTTGTAGACGAACCTGTAAATACGCAATTAGTCAATAGAGAAATAAAGTTCTTTATAAAAATAATATATATATATAAACATATATACCTGCACAAAATGAGAACTGTAAACATGCCCGATACAAATTAGTCGATGTTGACTTTGCGAAATAGGTGGGGATGTACGAAGTGGGAATATCGTCAAATTCTGAACTGATGACAAGCACACGAGGATTACATTATACCGATTAGCAATCGCA
>Ga0209589_1004665_pt1 | contig 23551 bp, 11 predicted proteins | sample CowpeawhiteBW_FD_187525 | JGI IMG/M metagenome (GOLD analysis project Ga0209589, IMG submission 187525) | Root nodule microbial communities of legume samples collected from California USA - Cow pea white BW (SPAdes) (version 2) | ecosystem: Host-associated > Plants > Roots > Nodule | place: USA...
GATTGTTATATGGTTCTAATAACCATACAAGAGTTGTTTGCTATTCAGATGCTGATTGGGCAGGATCTCCTTCTGATAGAAGATCTACATCTGGGTATTGTGTCTCCATTGGTGGTAACTTGATCTTGTGGAAAAGTAAGAAACAGAGTGTTGTAGCAAGATCTAGTGCAGAAGCAGAATATAGAGCTATGGCCTCAGCTGCCTATGAACTTGTTTGGCTCAAGCAATTGCTTCAAGAGTTACAATTTGGAGATATTACTCAAATGACACTTGTGTGTGACAATTAGGCTGCCCTTCATATTAGCTCTAATCTTGTCTTTCATGAGAAGACTAAACACATTGAGATTGATTGTCATTTCGTTCGGGAAAAGGTTATGTCTGGAGACATCAAGACTGAGTTTGTTAACTCAAGTGATTAGTTAGCAGATATTTTTACGAAGTCTTTACGGGGGCCTAGAATTAATTATATTTGTAACAAGCTTGGCACATACGATTTGTATGCTCCAGCTTGAGGGGGAGTGTTAGATATAGTTTGATATTATTAAGATATTGTTAGATATTGATAACCACAATATCAAACAATATCTTATTTAATCTTTTTATTTTCAGTTACTCTTTTTACTTGTACCTCTCTCTATTATAAATAGATTACCCTATGTGTGGTTTATACACAAGGGAGATTAATCTCAATCTCTATCTTCTTTATTCTCAACAGTAAGGATTTAAATTATTTTATGTGTTTGTTCATCCATATTCTAGGTTGGATTTAAATTTGTAAGCTACCTTTACAATGTTATATGAACTATATGTATGGACTATAAAGTTTATAATTCTAATAGTTGTTATCATTATTTTGAATATGAAATAAATCTTGCTAAAGAGGAGATTACCCATTTATTTGCGCTTAAAATTTGATTAAGGATTAATCAAGAATAATGACCTACTTCTCTATCCTACCAAAAGCATAGAGTGTTGTGTTAGGAGAACAATAAAAATGATTCTTTTTATTATTTCCATGGACAATATTCCAAAACCGAATTCTCATTCAGTTTAAAAAGATGTTTGTAGGCCCTTTTTTCTTTGGATTCCCTTATGGCAGAGACACAGTGACATACAAGTATTTTAGCAATTGGTTAAGTCGCTAATTAGGTTGTTTAACAAAAGGATTAATAGGGGGCTAGAAGGGAAACAAAGCAAGCTACATAATATTCTACATGTTTCTAGTAGGTAGTTCTTTTCTTGTTAGTTTCCTACCATTTGGAAGCTGTTTAGGTAGTTAGATAGCATATTCAATAATTAGAGTAATGTAGTTTTCAGTTTTACCACTTTAAGCCTAGTTTAGGTAGTCAAATTTTGGTTTAGGTAGTTTTGTAATGTGACTTGTTTCTTTGCTAAATTTAATGGTTTCAAACTTGTTAGGATAGTTTCTTTACAAATTTTTAAGCTATTTTAGTGTAGTTTCAAGTTTTTAGTTGTTCTAGTCAAGTTTTGTGAGTTTTAAGTAGTAGGTTTTAGAAGTTCTTTTAGGAGTCATGTTTTGAGACTTCATTTGATCATTTTTAGTTAATTAGGACTTGTATGGATGGTTTTAGTTGATGTTTTAGGTGTTTTTTTTTTTACATATTTTGCATCTTTGCTCTCTCGTTATTTTCACTTTCATTATGTGCATATATGTAGAAAAATCTTATTTAAGTTGGGGTTATGCCAATTTGATATAGCATAATTGTGCAATTGTGTGTGTGATTTGCTTTTTGTTAGTGTATCACACCAAGCCAGCTTAACAAAATAATGATAAAACGATCACCATATACCAAGGCATTTGAGTAACCGGCCAAGACCGGTAACCTAGACGTCTAGAGGAACTACTCGCCTAAGACGGTACACGAGCAACACAAACCGTCAAGGGAAGTAGTCAGTTGAGGCCGATAACTTCAATATACTTAGTAAAATGGAAGCCCCCGCGTTCAATAGGTCTTAAGGGCCTGGGTTAGGGCCCAGGCCCACTCACAGCCCAAGCTAGAGCCCAAGTCAAGGCCAGGCTCATGGGATAATCAGACATAATTAATGCTCTATAAATACGCGTGGACCCCAGTAATTAAAGGTACGCATTCCTTAATCACATATTTGACCTTTTTTAGAGTTTTGACTCACTTGAGCTTCGGAGTCCCTTCTGCAGTAACCCCTGCTGGGTCCAAACTGACATGTGTCAAGCAGGAAGAGGCCAACTAAGGAGATAACGGACTACATGGGTAAGGTGATGCTTGTGCCTAACTTATCTTGTTTGTTCTCTGCAAGAACAGTTAGTTAGTATTTTTATAACACTTGCTATTCTTGACCTTTGACCACAATAACATTTTCAAAATAATGAATTTATTTGAAATTTTATAACTACAGTAGAAGAACAAGGATAAGGAGACAGGGACCATAATTTCTATCCTACAACTAGTTCATCCCTTCTAATGCCACAATTTTTATCAGTGTAATGCAACCAACAAGGAAGTCACGACTAAAATGCTTATCTCAAATGATGTGGTACTCTTACTAGAGTATAGAGTTTTCTCGAGTTTTCTTACAATCGTTGTATTTTCAGTAGTTTTTAATTCAATTATTTGTTTATCTATCTAACTGAAAGCTATCAATGGTAGTTGTTTGAAGTGTCTTGGGAGTAATGAGATATGGGAAAAATTAGTGTTACTTATTTTGAGATATAGGGAACTAGCTTGGAGGCCCTTTGCTGAACAACAAGTTTTGTTTTTGGATAAGAAAATCATGTACCCGAAGGCAGACGACAAATATAATGCTACCTACCTGACCAACAAAAATATAAACAATATAATTAAACAAAAATTTAAACAGTGTAGTTAAGCCTATGTTTATTTGGATAAAAGAAATTATTCTAATAACAAAGAAAGTTCTAGAAGGAATAACTACATAGCAAATGAAATCAATGTTATTAACTAATACTTCTAATTCAAGAAAGAAGTCAATGTCTAGACATGCATGCATACTCAACCTTTGTCCATGATTGTGGCTTTAATGTCAAACTAGGTAAGCTCCCCTTGTATTCCCGGTTTCCAAAGATGGGGCACTTGCAAAACCACTCACATGACAATAATAATAATAATACTAGCTAATTAGTACTTAATTAAGCAATCTAGCAATCTAAATATTTTGAATCGAACCACTTCCCTTTTTATCACGTTAACAGAATCACTAGCTTCCAAAATAACAATTTTTTTCCTATACATACTTTCCAGATCATAATGCTCAAAGTTTTCATTGTTCTTTATGCCATTATTTAACTGTGTATCAATCAATCGAAAAGATGATAATCATATTGTAATTTTTTTCATTCAAGATTCCAAGAAATTTTGACATATCTTTCAAAAATACCCAAAATGTAAAACCCCAAACCCCATCACTTACTTGACGAAAAAACCCAATTCATGAGTGTCAACCTCGTTGTTGTTGGAATTGGGATGCCTTACCTTTCTCGCGTGAAGTCAACCTCGTTGTTGCGTTAGCTTTGCGCGACGAACCTCAACGCATCAAGTGGGATGAACCTCAACGGTGGATGAACCTCAGTTGATGAACCTTCAAACTGAGATTTTGAAGTTGTAGTTAGCTTCGGAGTTGTAGAGAACATTGTGACCTTCGGAGTTGCAGAAATCATGGTGAGCTTCAGACATGAGCTTTCGAATGCTTGCATAGGGCTAACTTTTAGAAAGGAATTGCCTAGCTTTTGAATGTGTAACTTAGAAAAAAATATATTTCTAATAAACAAAATTAAAAATTCTTACATACAAAGCATTCTACACCAAATTTCATAGGTAAAGTATCGTATGAAAATTTTCCGCCAAAATCTACCATGCTTACCTATGAAAATTTTCACATATAATTTATTTTTTTTACCTATGAACTTTAATTTTATCTACGACCAACTTTCGTAGATAAATTTAAATTATCTACGAAATATATTTTGTAAATAAATTTTTATAGATAATATACAATTTTCTTGTAGTATATTGTGAAGAATTGAGATAGATGTAATGCTAGGAATGGAAACCTACTTGAATATATAAAACCATGCATGAGATGAATCAAGAACTATCAAACCATTCAAAATTATCAAACCACATTTGGTAGATTTATAGTCAAGTTAGCACCCAGGTTTTACAGCACTAGGTTTATTTGGTCTAATATACAAAACTGAATTTATGCAATGTATTCACAGACTAACAATTAAAAACCGATTTGGTAGTAGAACCAACATGACAACATTTTGATCCAATGTATATTATTTATTCTACAATGCACAATTGAGTAACTTTACCAAACATAAATGCAAACAAGTTTAAAATTCTCTTAATTGACTACTAGAATGGAGAATTTAACAAGAACAATAACATAGTCAAAAATCCTAATTATAACCAAAGCATGAAACCTAAAATATCAAAATTAAGTAACCTTACTAGCAAGAACTAGAAATTAAAGTCTAAACCAATAATTAAGTTCACAATCATGACTCTAGTGTAGAAAAAAGTGTAAAACAACATTTAAAACTAGAATTAAGCATCACAATCCAAAATTCAATATCCAAAGTCAACTTAGGGAATTTCAAACATAATGAAAACAATGAACATGGATGAAAGATTAATGAACTTCCTTTCTAAACATGTTTAGTCTTCTTAAGCATGTGCCTTCATCCTTGGTTAGGGTCAATCCTTCATCACACATGAACACAACCAATTACAAACCTCCCTACTCGTAAAAAATCCAAGTGTGAACGCATCATCCTATGAACCTCCTCGCTCGTACTTCTCACACAAAGGAACCACCATAACGAACCTCCTCGTCCGTATTTTATCATGCGTATGATCCTCCCTTATGAACCTCCCCGTTTGTAACATTCAAGTGTAGCATATCCATAACCCAACATGAGGAGCCCATAGGATTCATACCTTATCGCTTACCACACTTAATCACACTTAGCATACAAGCCCCTTAATTTCTCAATGGAACCAGATCACAAGACCATCACACTCACGTATGCATAAAAACCAAAACCCGCAACCAACCTTTTGACCATCGCCTGGCAGAACAAAAGCTCCGCCTATCGGTTCCTATTGTAGACCACCTAGCAGTTCAGTAACACCGCCTGGTGCCACACCCTCTAGGGCCTCCTTGTCCCACCTATCGCTTGGCGGTCCAACAGTGCCACCATGCGCTATACTAGTAGCGTCAAACTGTTGGTTTATGTCCCAAAACAGGTTCCAATTTACCAACCACTAATGCATACTTCCATAATACAATAACACAGATCCACACGTCACAACATGCCTCAAAACACACTACCACACATCAGATGCATTATCTTATATCCACACATGCATTCACTACTTTGGCTCATATTAACACATGAAATTAACAACGAATCATGAACTCACCAATACAATACCTGCAATAGTTCCTTTAATCCATCCCCTCATGCCAAACCAAGTTTCACTTACATACCACACTTTCATTGATACACCAAACTCCCCAAAACAGTAGCAATCTGGCCTTATTATATCAATTTGGCCTTCCCATATCTGTACACGCTCAATTACATTCAACCAAACACGACAATCACAACCTTTTTAACATGGACAACAAACATTATCGTCATCACACATTCATTTTTTTCCCAAGCCCAAAGTTAAACCCTTATGTTGATTTATTCAACGAATCACTAAGGTATCATCACAATAGTGGCATTTCCAAAATTTTATATCAATGAACACTCAAAGAAGGATAAAATTACAGAAGAACTAACTTTGCACCACAACACCAACCAACCCATTGAGTAAAGTGATGGACAAGTTAATAGTTTCATCCAGGTTTAGCTTCTCTTGCAAGCTTCTCTAATCATCACAACCAAGTGTGACTGGACCAAATACCAGCAAAACCTTCACAACACCACAAAATCATCTAAGTCCCACTCTTTCAAATGAACTGCATAAACAAGATGATACAAAATCTTCAAGTGAGATGAATTTGAGGACAAATTCTCTTTAAGAAGGAGGGTACGATAGAAGTCTATTTCCTAAACTTCAAGTGGTACGAATTTGAGGACAAATTCTCTTCAAGAAAGAGGGAATGATAGAGGACTATTCCAAGATTCCATACAAGAAGAACTTGAAGATGAACTTTTGGATTTTCTTTTAGAAATTAATTATGTTTTATGTTTTTGGGCTTTAAGCTTTCTTTTATAATTAGTTTATGCTTTTATGTTTTGGGATTGGGCCTTCTTGTAGGGTTTACAGGTTTGCTTAAACTTATGTGCCTATAAATAAAGGTACTAAAAACTGATGTGGAGACTTTTAGTCATATATTGAGTTTGATTTCATTAAAAAGAGAATTCTCTTTATTCTTGGCTTAGGCCTCTGGTTCTTATCAAAGATTAACATCTTTGTGGCGAATCTTCACTTGACTTATTAATATGCTAGATTGTGGCGTCCTCCATCTCTATCTTATTCTGCGTTCTTCTCTGATTTATTCATTTTGTGCCTCTTGAGGATTCAAATTCAGAAATGATCATACTCTTTCCTAGATAGGATTGTATCATCTGGTATCTAGAGATAGATTCTGGTTTAAATTTCTTCTTATATGTTATTTTTCTGTCATATAAAAAAACTACAATTTTTCAATGTCTCCTTGTTCTGTTTTTTGTTTTAAATTTTGTTTGTTTCGTTTGTAAGGAGTGAAACCCCTAAGGTTGTTTCCAATTTGGTTGAATTTTTTTTATTTGGCGTATTTTTTTTTCTGTTCTTTATTTAAATTGTGTATTTCTACATTTGATTCGTGAAAATTATTTGTTTTTGTGTTTGGGATTTGCAAGTACACTTACTTTTGATTTACATGAGTATGAGGATTTAAAGGATCAATTGTTTAAGTTTGTTTTTTTGTTGAACTACAAAAAAAAATATTGTGGATCAAGGCCAAAGGAAACAAATATATATTGGAAAAAGAAATAAAAAAAGAAGGATCCAAAAAAAAGGGAGTTCAACATAACTTTTATTGCAATTTATTTGTGATTTATTGATATCTCCTTGCAATCAGTCTTTCTCTTAAAGTCTCTGTGTTGTCTCATTTGAATCTCTTTGGTAGTCCTATTATTTTCTAATTTTAATTTTCTTGTTTTGTGTCTATAAAATTCCTTGAAGTTTTGTCTAGAGTTTTGAATTTTCTTTATCCTCTAAAGTCAAGATTTATATCTCGCAACATTTTTCACATTGTTTGTTCACTCTTTGCTTAAGTTACTAGAGTTCTTTGTTAAGCCCTAAAGGGAATTTGAGTGGTAAAAGGCAAGAGAGTACATTCAAGAAAAGCCTATAAGTGTGATACACGAGTGAAAAATTGAGTGAAACACTTAGCAGAGTGGTGAGGTCCCAATAAATAAATAAATAAATAAAAACAATATTGTTGCTAACATTTGCTTATAGGGCATGACTTCTTCCCAGAATAGTGAGCCTCTATCACCTAAGACTGTGACACTTATGGTTGCACTTGATAAGCTCACATTACAAATGAATCAAATGCAACAACACAATCAACAACAGTTCGAAAGGCTCCAAAAGTTTAATGAAGATGTGAGCGTGAGATTAGAGGGAGTGGAGAGAAGAAGAAGGAGACATGATGATTCAGACCATTCTTCTCATAATGATGAAGCGTCATATGTTTTTAGGCCACGACGAGGCCAAACACGAGAGGCAATTGGGAACCACATGCTTAGGAGGGATAATGATGAGGAGGAGCATGATTTTAAGCCAAGACAAGGCCAAAGACGATAGGAGTTCGGGAACCACACACCTCGAAGAGATAAGATGTGGAGGAAGATTATAATTCCTAAATTTAATGGAGCTAATGACCCAGAAGCCTACCTGGCATGGAAAATGAAGCTTGACCAAATCTTTAACTCTTACGATTATGAGGATGATGATAAGGTGCTTATGGCTTCCTTGGAGTTTGAAGGCTATGCTATGAATTGGTGGAATCAAATCACCGTGGACATAGCTAGAAGAAGGCAATTGCCAATTTCTACATGGGAGCAATTAAAGGTAGCTATGAAGGAAAGATTTGTGCCTCCTTATTATAAAAAAGAGATCTTCAACAAATTACAAAGACTTACACAGGGAAATAAGAGTGTTGAAGAGTATGTTCAAGAGATAGAGGTCACCTTGATGAAAGCTGAAGTGGAAGAAACACATATGGCTACAATGGATAGATTCTTGAATGGATTAAATAGGGAGATTTAAGATGTGGTGGAAATGCACCATTATTAGACCTTGGAGGATCTTATTCACCAATCCACCAGAGTGGAACAACAACTTAAGAGAAGAAGTGCCTATAGGAAGTCATCCACCTCATGGAGAGATACAGAGAAATATAAGAAGGAGGGAGCTACTTCTACCATTCCTAAATCTAAGGAGAAGGAGTCCCCAAATGGTAAAGTAACTTCTCAAGCTAGTAATGATGATTCTTCACGTTCTAGTGCAATAAAATGTTTTAAATGTTTGGGTAGAGGACATATCGCAGTTGAATGTCCCAACAGAAGAACTGTGATGTTGTTGGTGAATGGTGAGTACATTAGTGAGCATTCCGCGGGTGAATCATCTAGTAGTGATGAGGAGGAAAAGGAGTGTGAAGTCCCCCCTGTGGAGGGAGATCTCTTGATGGTTAAGCGGTTGTTGGGTAGTATGAATACGGAGGAAGATGAGAGCCAAAGAAGAAATATTTTCCATTCTAGATGTATGGTTAGGGGAAAGGTGTGTTCATTCATCATTGATGGAGAAAGTTGTACAAATGTAGCTAGTAAACGACTAGTGGAAAAGCTTGGTTTGGTGACATCTATGCACCCCAGTCCTTATACTTTGCAATGGTTGAGTGAGGATGGAGAATTGGTGGTAGATAAGCAGGTGAACATTGCTTTCTCTATAGGTAAATATGTCGATGAGGTAGTATGTGATGTGGTACCTATGGAGGTGAGTCACTTGTTGTTGGGGAGGCCTTGGCAATATGATAGAAAGGTAACCCATGATGGTCTAACCAATAAGTATTATTTCCTGTTTATGGGGCAGAAGGTGTCCCTAACACCTTTATCTCCTAGAGAAGTTTGTGAGGATCAAATTAAGATGAGAGTGAGAAGAGAGCAAGAGAGAAAAGAAGGAAGAGAGAAAATTCCAGAAAAAGGAAAGAAAAAGGAAGGTAAAAAAATAAGGAGTGATAAAAGCCTTTTATTGAGAGAAAAAGAAATAAACAGAGCGTTGATTAAGAAACAGCCCTTATATTTGTTTATGCCTAACAATATTTGTCTCTCTTCTATACAAGTTTATTTGTCTTTAGGTATGGAGCAATTTCTCAAGAAGTATGATGATGTCTTTCCTAAAGACATCCCTCATGGTTTATCTCCTAAAAGGGGTACTGAGTATAATATAGATCTCATTCAAGGTGCATCCCTTCCTAATAGGCTAACTTATAGGAGTAACACAATAGAAACGAAAGAGCTACAGAAGCAAGTGGAGCAACTTATGAACAAAGGATCGGTTCAAGAAAGTTTGAGTCCATGTGTTATTCTAGTCATTCTGGTACCTATGAAAGATAGATTGGGGTCAATGTGCAATGACTGCGGGGCCATCAAATATATCATTATAAGATGCGTATTTGATCCGGGAAGACCTTTCAGAATTCGGGTCAAATTCTCTCCAAATAGGGGAGAATGATACAGAATCTTCAAGTGAGACGAATTTGAGGACAAACTCTCTTTAAGAAGGAGGGTACGATAGAAGTCTATTTCCTAAACTTCAAGTGGTACGAATTTGAGGACAAATTCTCTTCAAGAAGGAGGGAATGATAGAGGACTATCCCAAGATTCCATAAAAGAAGAACTTGAAGATGAACTTTTGGATTTTCTTTTAGAAATTAATTATGTTTTATGTTTTTGGGCTTTGAGCTTTGAGCTTTCTTTTATAATTAGTTTATGCTTTTATGTTTTGGGCTTGGGCCTTCTTGTAGGGTTTATAGGTTTGCTTAAACTTATGTGCCTATAAATAAAGGTACTAAAAACTGATGTGGACACTTTTAGTCATATATTGAATTTGATTTCATTAAAAAGAGAATTTTCTTTGTTCTTGGCTTAGGCCTCTGGTTCTTATCAAAGATTAACATCTTTGTGGCAAATCTTCACTTGACTTATCAATCTGCTAGATTGTGGCGTCCTTCATCTCTGTCTTATTCCGCGTTCTTCTCTGATTTATTCGTGTCGTGCCTCTTGAGGATTCAAATTCAGAAACGATCATACTCTTTCCTGAATAGGATTGTATCACAAGCTAAGAAAAAAATTACACCTAATATCACAAGTCAACACCTCTACAAATTGTCTAGCATTTCCAAAGTAAAACTGAAACTTCCATAAAACTCTACAAATTATGTTCTTACACTCAAATTATAGATAATTGAATTAAGAATGTGATGCAAAAAGAATAAACTTAACTGGATAACTATTAAAAAGTTATAGATCAAACAAGCAGCATAGGTCAAAATTGTCAGAATTTACTTTTACACTTATTAACAAAATATCTATCTAAAAACTCCAAATTAACACATTTTCAACAAAAAAAAAACGCAAGACTTTTACTAAGAAAAAAAAATCTGAACTAAAAACAAAAAAAATAGAACTAAATAAGGCCCAAAAGGAATGCTATAAACTATCAAAAGTGCAATAAAATAGGGACTTAATAATTTGTTTGATGAATCACTTTGTCTTGTTTCGTTTGACTAGTGTTTATTTGTACTTTCATCATTTGATGGTGTTTGACATCATATCATCTAGTATAGGGATGTCAATAAAACTCGTACCGCGGGTATCCGCAGATAAAACTCGCAATGAGTAGGAAACGAGTATTAAAAATTAATACTCGCTACCCGTGAGTACATGTATTTTTGATACCTGCATGTTAACGGGGCGGGTATGGGTATCATAATATTCGTACCCACTAAACTTTAATTCACAAAAATACCCTCATATATATTAGTAAAAAATATTCTGACCTATTTTTTTCTAAGTTGCACATCTTGTCTTCTGTCTTCATTCTTCTCGTTTCAAGTATTGGTACGTTGTCTTCTTCTAGGTACATCCCTTAACATTCTTCTTTTTCCTTTCTTTGAAATTGGGCATAATCAAACCCTATATAGATAGTGACGTTTATGGTATGCTTGTTGTCAAATGATGGAATCAAAATAAGAATACTTGGCACGTGACAGTTGAGATTTATTATTTATTTATTTATCAGGAATCAATCGGAGAAAAAACATTAATTAAAGAATTTTCATTGTGTTGAACGTCATTTTATATTTCTTTTTAATTATTTGGACTTGTATGAACTTGAGTTTATTTGAACTTTATTTAAAATTTATGACAATGATGTATTTTATTTTATTTTATTTGAATTTATGATTAAATATTTATTTTTTAAATAATTTTGTAAATACCCACGGGTACTCGTGGATACCTACGAATATAAAAAAATAGGCGGGTACCCACATAATGGATATCCGACGAATATGGGTACGAATACGGGACAGATATTTATACAGTAGATAGGGTACGAGGATGCTATTACCCCTATCCTATCCCTACCGTTGATATCCCTAATCTAGTCAATACATTGCCTAGTATGGTCTGGTCATCTCTCTTTTACTTGGATCATGTGATCTCCATAAATGCTTTCTTAATAAATCTTGTTTCAACTCATTAACACACGTTAGATTGAATATGAATATATCAGGTATGCATCAAATTTATTATTAGTAGTGCATGTCTTAATCATAAATTCATAGTCTAATCAACCTATTCTTCTTTAATCATCTTACGGTTTATTACAGTCTAGCATTGGTTGTTCTTTCTTAGTATAATATGTGCCAAACATTTTTTTATTCATCTGTTACTAAACGACCCTAAATGTAGTAATATTTCTACCTTTCCGATGTTTAACCTAATATAATGAAATTGTATTATTTATGTACTCAACCTCGTTTATGTTTATGTTGTTCAATGTTGTTTCTTGCAAATGTAGTAAGAGGCCAGGAGTAATACCCTATTTACTTTATTTAATTGTTGGACTTAGTGTGGTTGCCCATTTCTATTATTAAATATCCTATTTATTGTTATTTAATTTTAAATTATTTTCAAAAAAAAAATGGAAAATATTGTACATGAAAAATTAAACTGATAATTAGTATCATTGTTAATAGTAAATAATTTATTTTACATCTTTATACATTATTCTCACATAAAAATAAAATCATGATAAGTTAACATTAAAGACGACAACAAATCGGATTAAATATGAATAACATTTATGTTATTAGTTTCATTTATCACATTATCTGTTATTTGTCGGATATTTATAAGTGAATACTTATGATTTTTTTATACCTGAATTGGTGGATATTTTATTTTTGTTTTTCTAAAATATTAAAAAAAATTATTTAAAATGAAATCTTTAAAATATAAACTTAGCTAAAATATTAATTTTTAAGTACAATTCAAATAAAATTAATTAGTAAAATATTAATACAAATGAATTTTTTTTTTCTAAAAGGTAAAGTTAAACGAGTTACACCAAGATATACGTTTTAAAATGTTAATACTTTATAAAATAATTTCAATTTTATTAGTCTAAATAAAAAAAACATAAATATATAAAGTCAAATTTTAAACAATTCTTTCATAATGTTTTTTTCCAAATAAATTCATATTAGGCATCACATTAAAATTTTATTAAAAAGAGAAAGAAAAATAGGAAAACCACACTAAATCCATGATAAAAAAAAAAAAACATGGCTATAAAACATCAAATCATTTAAATGGTTCTCTATGATTTTCTTCAAGAAAAATATGATAAACTTTGAACTTTGTATGTTTAAAAAAATGCAAACACCAAACAATACCAATAATCAAATTCCTCAACATATTAAGAGACTTATAATTAGTCAATCCTCTCACATTCCAAAAAGAACCTCTAAACTCATTAGTACTTTCTAGATGTTTTTGTTTTGGAAAATTTAATATTAACTTTCTTTCGTAATCTACCCCTGTCGGATTTTCTAAATGTTTGAATTGATTCATCATCCTCTTTAATATTAGAATCTACTCTCTCATCAAGCATATTAATACATTTAAAAGTTAATTTCAATTTCTCCGCAAAATAAATTTTATTAGACGTCAAAAAATTATAAACTGTCTTAGAATTACTATGTGATGAATTTAGTTGTTGTAAAACATGCAAACTAATAATAATGGAAGTGATATTCTCTAAAGAAAACATATTAATCAAAGGATCAGACTCTAACACACCACTATTAGAAACATTTAGATTATTAATAGAAAAAGATTTATTAGATTTATTCTCAACATAAATATTATAGTGATTAACCATCACAATAGACTAAACTACATGAGGTTGAACTACATGCACTAGAGACTATATCACAAGCTCCACTAATAATTTGTTTTGATAACTTGAATTAAAAAGTACTCAAATAAAATTTACTGGTAATTATTAATAGATAAAAGATATCGACAGACTCAAATACCATAATATTCATACTTGTCACATTATCAAATGGATAATTAAATACATATATTCGTTTTCATAGGTATTCACGAAGATTATCTAAATTTTCCTCGCAAATGTCCACGAGTACAATTTTTTTTTCATCCCAAATGACAGTTTTCCCTTCTTACATTCAACTTACAACTTTAACAATTTATATTTTATTATAATATAATATTTTATTAAATAAAACAGGTGCAAAGTAGATATTTTTAATGAACAATGGTGTTAAAATATATTTTTCCAATACAATAAACCTGGGCCTTAATTTGCGCCTCGCATTTTGGTAGGACAGGTCACATCACATACCACAATATTACATCAACGAAAAGAAAGACAAAACGCCAAAAACAATCCACCGTGTTGAAAGTTGATACTGCGATGCCAGCCATATCAATGGGACCACCCTAGCTAACCACCAAATGAGTAACAATAATATCATAATGAAACCACTAACTTTGCTTTCAAAACTTTCAATATCTTTATAAAGAAATGAAAGAGTGATTTGGAGAACCAAACCAATTAACATGATAGAAATAATCAATTACTAATCCAATACGAATCATTCCTTATTCTACAGTGCAACTACCATCATCAGAAATGCATACCAAAACAAGAAGCCTATTATGTATTGATGTCATCTTGATTTCCATGGTTTGTGCTAGGTCACTGACTCTAGCCAAGGACTCTATTGTTTGTGGTGTGCTAGGTCACTGATTTCCATAGTTTTTGTATGTATACCATTTGAGCAATAAAACTGAAAAATGGATATCAAATGATCTAATGAATGGTCTGAGAAAAACAATCAAAATTTACAAAGGCAACAAAAACCAGCATCTCAATTTCCAACCCCACCTATGCACACTTGGAAGTATAGACCAAAATGTGTGAAGAATCCTAATTGCCCCAGAAAGGTGTTATAAGTGCTACCATGGTTTAAGGTCCCCCACAGGCCCAGCAGTCCAATTCAAGGCCTTCTCTCCTGGTTTCAAGAAGACAGTGCGGTCGTGCGGCAGTTTCCGAGCAAGGCCATTCAAAACTTGATGGAAAGCATCACCGGGTTGCGCCGGTTGAGGGAACAGCATAGCTTGCTTCATGGAAGGGTTGGCAAGTAATCTCTGTTTCCTCAAGATAACTTCTGGTGGAATAGATGTGAGTATAGTGTCTAGTTGAGGTACATCTTTTTCATCAACATATACACCTATCTCTTCCCAAGGGATTGCATCAGCAAATGGAAGAACAATATCATCTGCAATGATCACTGGGATGCAGCCAAATATCACAGCTTCAACCAGTCTTGGGCTCCAAGGGGCCCATCCAAGTGGACACAAGCAGAACACAGCTCGCTGCATGTCTTCGTAGTATGTTGTTGGATGCTCTGTGGAAATGTCAAACAGAGGATTGTCCTTAAAGTTCTCCCACACTGCTGCTCTTGCACCTCTGTAACATACCAAAGTTCAGTCAGTTTGAGCCTTCACCATGGTTTTGTTGTTTTTTCCATGAAAGCATGAAGACATGGAACCAAACTTCATGCATGATTAAATTACTTAGTTTTCAGTAAGAATACTAGAAGGAACCAATTAGAACATGAATGTTGTTAATCCAATTATGCTTGACTAGTTTCAATAACTAAATACTAAATAAATTTTAAGTCAAAAGATCTTATGCAAACATGATAGAAAGATAAATGAAAACTAAAAACACTCACATGTCACATGTCCAAATCCGATCCTTTAAGTTTGTGGGGTGTAAAACATAAGACCTACCTTGCATAGTAGCCACCTTCAGGGTCATTTCCAACATCATAAAACAGTCCCCGGAAGTAAACAAAAATGGACCTAGGCGTCTTTTCAGGAATTAGGTGTGCGTGCATTTTCTGTGGAGGGGCATATGGAGGAATGGTGATTGAGCCCTCTTTCAGGCAAACATGATTCCTCTGTCCAAATGTCTGAACCAAGGTAGCACGCTGCAGCAGTGGAAGAATTCCTCTTTCTATTGCTTTCTCCTCCTGGAACAAAATAACAAGGTAAAAATGCTTATTACAATATCCATGTACAGCTTTAGTACTGGAATTCAAGGTGCTTCTCACCAAACTTCGCATAATGTGTTTGAATGCTCAATTGAACTATTAGTTGTGAAAATAGAAAAATTGAAATGGAACACTAAATTTCTTACTTGATAATGGAAGCAAGCTCCAAAGTCATGAGGGGTTACAAAGAAATGATCTGCCCCTTCTGTCCTGTTCCAGTAAGGCCAGTTTGAAGAAATAAGCTGTATGGCACTTCGCATCATTCGTGGAGACTTGAAAGGTAAGGGGAGGCCATTTGGTGTCAAGTCACAAGTGGTGTATACAGGGGTGTAAAACCAATCAGCTTCTTCCGGATTAAGGGTTCGGACAGGGCTAGATAATAGAAACCGGTGCATAAAGATCTCAGCAGCAAACATATGAGTGAGGCATCTAGGGTCCTTTTGCAGGATTTTCTTATTATATTTGCTCGGAAGTTCATAAACAAAAACTTTTAACCTTCCCACTGGATCATCTTCTAACACGTCACCGGCACTACCTACAATTGGTTCAACCACATGATTAGTACTCTCAGTTCCTTACATAACTATAATATAGCGGATTTGAAATAGATAAAACAGCACAAAGAAGTCTGAGACTTGACTCCAATTTATCTCCAAATTCTGAATCAGAATTGCTTAATGCAAGTCATTCAGAAATAATACAAAGAATCAAACTTAATATTAACCCCTTGAATTCCATGCAACCAGGTGAGGTGTATATATCACACTGTTTATGTGTATGTATCACAAGAGTTTTAGATAAAAAAAATTTCACCATACTCCCATTCCAACTGCTTAGTCATTGGATTTTAATCCAACATATGCTACTTCCTGACAATCTCTACGCCATTATGCCGAGTTGAATATAACACCATCATACCATCTAAGTATCAACACAGTTAGGAGCAACATTCTTTCGTGATAGAAAATGCATGCAAAGTACACTCATTTTTCACTTAACTCACCTGCAAGAAAACGGGTACAGAATTATAAGGTTTTAATTAATGATTTTTCATTTAGATCTAATTAACCCATTAAAGAAAGAGGTATCCTGTAGAATTTCGAACTTAATTTACATTAAAAAAAAAATAGACACAATGTTTTTTTTTTTTTGCTGTAATTCTAGCAGAAAGAGAGGGATATAGTGAACCTACTTTCCTTCAGATTCCAGTGTCAAAGTTTAAACATCAAAAGTATAGGAGAAACCCTTATGTAATTCAGGAAGATCCCAAACTTCAGAATGACAATAACCTTCTGGCATTCTACCTTTAATAATGAAGAATGCTTGAAAAAAGGCACCACTTCAACCTTAACTTAAAATGAAAGTGATTTGCTCCTCTCTTATCATATCAAGCAATAGAAAACACACCAAAGGCTACTGGCATAAAAACCTATTTATCTTCTTGGGTGAATTTGAGTACTAAGGATGCAGGGACCTACCAATATGTTTCTAAATTGCTCTAAATATATTTTCATAGCTCATTGGAAAAATATCTTTTGCAAGCAATATCTTAAAAGCATCCTCGGTGTGCACATATATGCTTCTTCCAACCTCTTAAGCTGATTGCTAGTACTGGAATATAGGAAGTTTGTAGCAAATGAAGAGGACAACAAAAATCTCTATGAAAAAAACTGGTTTTTCCTTTTCCTCCTTCTCACACTATATTACGAAGTACTGCAGCACTAATAAAGGTTAGATTCAGAATCAGGCCACGGCATGATTTAAAATAAGTCAACAAAGGTCATCAAGATCTCGTGCCAATCCATATAACCTTACTAAAGTGAAAATTGACTAAAACACAACCCTAAATTGAAAAACAGCCCCTTCCGGTGTACGTCTTTTTCAATTTCTGGGACCAATTTCAGCACGTAACTTATTGTACCTGACCCTAGATCCTCCTGCGCTAGATAAGAATCTGTCTTCGCATTGCCATATATTACAATATAAACAGCTACACAAAACCAGTCCCAGAAATAGATCATACTACAAAGAATTGGGGTCGTGTGCATCCCAAAATATCAAACCAGAAAAATTTTAGGACATGGTAATAGTAGTTTCTAAATAGAATGTTTGGCACTTCCCAATTTTGAAATGGCCATTATAAGAATCTAAATCATTACATGCAATGCTGAAGAACTAGCATTCTGTGCTTGAAACACTGAATGGAAGAATAACATCTCAAAAGCTAGTCAACGATTTATGTAATAGATATTTTCCGAATCAACCTAAAACCAAAGTAGATCTTAGTTAAATCAACTCTCAACCCGCAAAAACACACCACTGAAAACTATAACAAGAAATTATAAACCATTAAGACCAACAAACAGGAATGAAATTCACCAGAACTGAAATCTCTAAGACCCAAATCAACAAAAGCAAACCAATCCAATCCAATCAAATCAAATCAACAGAACACTGGATAAATCGACCTCAGAAAGAATCTGATGAAACAAGTAGAAACGGGGGCGAAAACAAACTTTGAAGAACCCCACCTGAAATTCTCTCAGTAGGTTGATGTCGACCCAGCTCCACAGCCCCAATTGAAAGAACAGAAGAAGCCCAAAGAAGGCAAAGGAACCCCACCTTCCAAAAATCCATTCTTTTTTCTTTTTTTGTCACCCAGAAACTCCTTGATCCGATTAACCTCGGTGGTGGCTGCAACTGCAAATAACGGGAGTTGAGATTATAAGGCAAAAGAAGAAGTCAATTGTGGTCAGCAGAAGAAGGTGGCGAAGGCGATGGTTAAAACGTCACAAGGGAAAGTGGTTGCGAGAGATTTCTTCGCAATGGAAGAAAGGGATGTGTGTTCTTCCCAGCAACAATGAGAGAGACAGAGAGAGATACGAAAATATTATTTGAGGGACCAAAAGAGAGTGAATTTGCTTTGAAGAAATAAGGACAAAGGGTTTTCCTTAGTGAAAGAAAAAGTATGGAAAATGGGTTATTGCTGAAGATTGAAGAAGAAGAAGAGGCTTTTGCCAAAATTTTCTGAACAAGTCTGGTTTTCTTTATTGACGGTTTGATGGGAGGTCCATCTCAGAATACCATATTAGGCACCAAAATTCAACTACGTCACGCTGTGAAGTTCAACCATTACTTCAGTATTATTGTTGCTTTTTTTTTACCTGTATGAGTGTGTCACTGTGTTTTGAAATTGAACAATAACAGAACCACGTTCTTGATACAATTTGTTCTCAAATTTATTACCGCCATCAAATTAGGGAGTGAGTTTCTTCAAACAGAAATTAGTAAATAATTGAATTCAAGATACTAATAAAAGTTTGGTAAAATAGTCAATTTGTCTCTTTAAATTTTCATTAATCCAGTTTCACCCACTTTTAATCCTTAAAAAATAGAATAATACTTTAATTATTTGGATGATACTCACTTTGGTACAATTTAGGTTTAATTTAGGTTTTTTTGTTTTTTTTTATTTTTTTTATTTTCTTTTTAATTTTTGAAAAAAAATTAAAAATACCACGTGTCAGGTTCCTGTGTGTGACACGTGGCATTGTCAGTGTCACGTGGAATGCCACGTGTTAGTGTTACTATCAGATGTCATTGTGTTGATTTCGATTTAGTCCCTATATATGTCTTTTTATTTCAATTTGATACCCACTTATGTATATCTTATTCAATCTTGTCCCAATTTTTTTAATAAGTAAAATATTTTTGTAATTTATTTTTTTTAAGATTAAAACTAATTAAGTATAAATATTATTTGTATAAAATGTTTTACTAATATTTTTTATTAAAAATGACTTTTTAACATATTACTTTATTAATTTTTTTATTAAGTACTCATGTTTTGTTAATTATTATTTTTTTAATTCAAAATAGAACAATATTGTCTCTTACTAATTTTAAATCAAAATTTCTATTTGTCTTAAAGTTATACTAATTTTTTTTTATTAAATATCAAATTTTTATCTCTTACTAATACTTAATTTTTGTAAATTTTTTACACTTAATTACTTTTAATTTTATAAAAAATGGATTTTAATTATTAAAAAAAATTCGGTCAAGATTGAATGAGATATACATAAGTGGGTACCAAATTGAAACAAAAAGACATATATGGGGACTGAATCGAAATCAACACAATGACATCTGATAATGACACTGACACGTGGCATTGCAATGCCACGTGGCACTAACAATGCCACGTGTCACACACATAGACTTGACACGTGGCATTTTTTTTATTTTCAAAAAAATTTAAAAAAATTTAAAAAAATTTAAAAAAATTAAAAAAATTAAAAAAAAACCACATACTGACATATGGCACGTTGACTAACGACGTTAGTCAACTCCGTCTGAAAGGGACCTAATTGAAGCACTTTTCCAAAAGTTGGGATGCAATTGACACTTTTTTAAAAGTGAGTACCAGATTGACACACTTGTACCAAAGTGGGTACCATCCGAGTAATTAAACCTACAATTTAATTTGAAATTTTCGTAGGAAAGAAAATACTTAACATTAACTTTACTCATAAAACTAAACTAAACTAAAGCTCAATCATTACCCCTTTAGAACAATCTTTGGATAATATTTGCTCTGTGTTTTGATTTAGAATTTTTTTATAGAATTTAAGTACCATATATTGATTTTATATTTATTATTAGGTTAAATTATTTCAGAGGTCCCCGTTTTTGTAGTGAAATCTCAAGTAGTCCCTCCATTTTTATTTGACTCAATTAAGTCTCTATTTTCGAAAATTCGTTGCAATCAGTTCATTTCCGTTAATTGTACAGTAACGGTGTTAATTATGTGCCACGTGTCAACACATGGTTCTTTTATTTTTTTATTTTTAAATTTTTTTTATAATTTTTAAAAAAAATTAAAATTGCCACGTGTCAATATGACATTGTGCCACGTGGCAGAGATAATGTGATGTTGCAATGGCAGTGCCACGTGTCACTATTGGATATGAAAAATGTAAGCCCTGTTTATTTTTCTGCCTTATTTTTAAGGGCCTATCTTAAGCTGGGCCTAAAGGCTGGCCCATAGGATGCCAAGGCCCCTAAAGTAGACAGGGTCCCTTATTCTGCACTCACTTGCAAACATATCCTTTCTCAAATACTCTATTTTCCTCACAGAAGGCTCTGCTAGGGTTTAGCCCTTGGTTCTCGTCAAGTTAGCTCAATCCCGCCCTCTTGCTCCATGTAAGTTGTTTTCAACTTGTACTCCTCCATTCAGTCTACTCTTCATGATTTCCAACTAGGGTTTTGTTAGGGTGAGCTCGTTTTAAAATTGTTCTATTGTTTTCAGCTCTTGAATATGCTCTTAGAGGTACTGTGCTCAACTGTCGGGTGTTAGAGCCCCTTTTTCTAGCTATTTCCAGGTAAAGGAAGCTAGGGCCTTTAGTCCTTTCCGTAAATCTACCCACTTTCAACCTTACTTCATGTTTGTATGGATTGTATGCTATTGTGAAAATGTGGAATGCCTGGTTATGCGATTTGGGTGTGCATGTATGGTTGTTGCAGGGAGAATAGTGGTGAGATCTGACGCGTGGGAGCTTGAGGCATGTCGTTGTAGTTGTAGCCCAGGCGAAGAACCTCACCTTTGGGCGAGGGGTGGCCTCGCTCAGGCGAGGAGGGCTCGCCTAAGCGAGAAATCACAGAAGCCAATGTTCCACTGCTTGAGCCCTCGCCTAGGCGAGAAGAGGCTCGCCTGAGCGAGAGGACCACTCTCGCCTAAGCGAGGTCTTCCAGCCTGAGTGAGACTAGGGCAGGTTGTGTGTGACGCCCCGACTACTATACTAAATAATTATTATTTGATAAAAAGATATGGAATTAATTTTTTTTTACCATAAGATTTTCCTTGAGAGAACATTAATAGTAACATAACTTCATATTCATATATATAGTTTACATCTCTGTAATTGTTCATGAAATATTACAAAAATATATATTTGTAAAATATTAAGAGTCCTACATCAAAATAGAAGATTTTTATCTATATTTTTAATATCTCTTATAGGTATTAATAGAAATTATCAATGAGTCAATCTTCAGAAGATCCACCAATAATATCCCGAACAACTTTCACTGAGCATGTTCCTCTTCTGCTCATGTAACAGGTACATATGAAAGAAAAATATGAAAGGAGTGAGGTCTTTATAAGCCTTAAATATCAATCTTAATAAACTCAACAAACAATACAAACACCAGGGGCCTAGATTTGGACCTACAACCAAAAAAGTTGATCTTGTTTTACTAGACATATGGATCCATATTCCACTTCTGATGATCCAATCTGAACATCAAAAGTTACTTTGGGAAGTGATTAGGTAGTTGAGTATTTCTCATAAAATATTGGTACAATCATAATTATTTCTTTCTCGAGAATATTAGCCATTCATCGGCTGACAAAAGAGATATATACTCACTACCTAACCTTGGCGATGCCGAGCAGGTATCGGATAGTCCCAAGTTTGGCCTATGAATATCCTAGTCTAATGCGCTATTCTGAACTATCCAGATATTCACCTACTTGGTAAAACTTCCTTAGACCCCACCATGGTCCCTGCCTTTCATCCCGTAGTGTACCAAACTGTGACTTCCCAAATCAAACACTTTGACACTGGTTTAATCTCAACTTATTGAAACCAAACTTAACTCTTACTTGACTAACATACTCTTGGATATTTTTAAAGATCATAAAATGTGATGATTATCAAATCCTGTCATTGTATAAACAATACACAAAGAATATAAAACAACAATAAAATGTACATGCAATTTTCTTCTATCCAAGCTCACTGAATAAAATAATATTTACTTTCACTTCACATTTATTTATTTTTTTAATTATAAAATAATGATAAAATAAGAATCAAAGCAAGAACTTTAAATAAATAATTAGATAAGGATTAAAATGTTATAAATAAATACAATAACAAAAATATAATTAAATAGGACCAGTGCGTAACTGGAGATATATTAATTGAAATAAATAAACAAGACCAGTGCATAACTGGAGATAAATAAAATAAATAAATAGGACCAGTGCGTAATTGGAGATAAATAAATAAAATAAATAAATAGGACCAATGCATAACTAGAGATAAATAAAATAAAATAAATAAATAGGACCAGTGCATAACTAGAGATTAAATAAAATAAAATAAATAAATAGGATCAGTGCATAACTAGAGGTTAAATAAAATAAATAAACAGGACCAGTGCATAACTGGAGGTTAAATAAAATAAATAAATAGGACCAGTGCATAACTGGAGATTAAATAAAATAAATAAACAGGACCAGTGCATAGTTGGAGATAAAATAAATAAACAGAACCAGTACATAATTGGAGATAAATAAAATAAATAAAATAAATAAATAGGACCAATGCGGAATTAGAGATAAAGAAAAGAAAAGATAATAAATAAATAGGACCGGTGCGTAACTGGAGATAAATAAAATAAAATAAATAAATAGGATCAGTGCATAATTGAAGATTAAATAAAATAAATAAACAAACAGGATCAATGCATAATTGAAGATTAAATAAAATACAAAAAATGAATAGGATCAATGCATAATTGGAGATTAAATAAAATAAATATAAGAGGATAATAAATGAAAATAAGTTAAATGAAAGTAAATAGAATAATATATGAGTCAAAATAAATAAAATATTAATATAAAAAGAGCTTAACCTCACTCCCCCTTACCTTATTGATTGAAGGGCACACTAATAATATTTGAAGAGGACTAAGATCTCTTTGAATCTTTGTTCTAAACTTTCTTTCCCTATTTTTCTCTTTCCCTCTCTTCTTTCTCTTTCTCTTTTTCTCTCTTTTTTCTCTCTTTCTCTTTTTT